>OCTW013386179.1_pt1 | contig 31105 bp, 42 predicted proteins | sample 1539671 | NCBI WGS metagenome assembly OCTW01 (sample SAMN02144230, study PRJEB22623) | gut metagenome | biome: sheep rumen | host: Ovis aries | place: New Zealand | reverse complement strand
TGTCCCTGACATTTCTAGTTTCCTTAAAGAAACTGACGCTCGTTTAAATTAAGAAATTTGTTACAAATTTCCGGTACTTGCTTGTACTTTTAGTCTTTCAGTATTGTCAAAAATCTCGTAAAAAATCCCGCTTGTTTCAAACGGGACTGCAAAGGTAGTAACTTTTTCGTAAACCACAAATTTTTTTTCATTTTTTTGCAAGATTCTTCGCTAAGATTCTTCGCTTCGCTCAGAATGACAAAAAAGGAGTATCTTTGCAACAGGTATGGAAAAACGTGTATCACTCTGGCAGATTTTCACGGTCTTCGCCAAAATCGGGGCATTCACCATCGGCGGCGGCTATGCCATGATTCCCATCATCCAGGCCGAGATGTCCCGCCGCGGATGGATTTCGGACGACGACCTCCCGGATATCGTCGCCCTGTCCCAGAGCGCTCCGGGCGTGATGGCGGTGAATATCTCCATCTTCGCAGGCTACAAGCTGCGCGGATTCAAAGGAAGCGTCGCCGCCACCCTGGGCAGCATCACCCCGTCTTTTCTGATTATCCTCGCCATCGCCATGTTCTTTTCGGCCTTTAAGGACAATCCCTATGTGGAACGGGCCTTCAAGGGCATCCGGCCGGTGGTCATCTCGCTCATCGCGGTTCCCATGGTGAACATGGCCCGGAAGTCCTGCAAGGCATGGTGGGCGTGGGTGCTGGCCGTGGGCTCGCTGGTGCTGGTCGCTTTCCTCAATGTCTCCCCCATCTACATCATCCTCTGCGTGCTGGTGCTGGGGTTCAGTGTCACCTATTATAAAGAAGGCCGATGGAAACGCTAGCCCTGATTCTCCAGCTGGCCTGGACTTTCTTTGTGATCGGCGCCTTTACCATCGGAGGCGGCTATGCGATGCTGTCCCTCATCCAGAACCAGGTGGTGGTGGAACATGGCTGGATCTCCGAAAGCACCTTCACGGATATTGTGGCGGTGTCGCAGATGACCCCCGGGCCGATCGGCATCAACAGCGCCACCTATGTGGGCTACGATGTACTCTACGCTGCCACGGGGAGCCATTTCCTGGGAATCTGCGGGTCGCTGACGGCCACCCTCGCCCTGATGGTCCCTTCCTTCGTGATCATGCTCCTGATTGTGCGCTTTTATGTGAAATTCCGCAGCAGCAAGCTCTATGCGGGCACAATGGACTGGCTCAAGCCGGCGGTGGTGGGACTGATCGGCGCAGCGGCGGTCATCCTCATCGTGAAGACCACCTGGACGGGCGGCATTCCCCGGATGCAGGTAGTGGCCGACAACTTCCCCGACTGGAAAAGCTGGGTGCTGCTGGGCGGTGCGTTCGTGGCCGGCTATTGGGGCAAGGTGAACCCCATCTGGCTGATTGTGGCCGGCGGCGTCCTGGGGCTTATCCTATATTGATTATTTTTCGTATCTTCGCATAAATCCATAACACTATGAAACGTATCCTCCTTCTGATGTCTGCGGCACTCCTGAGCTTTGCCTGCTCGAAGCCGCAGCCGCAAGAATTCCATGTCATCCCCATGCCGGCCGACGTCTCCCTCACCCAGGGTTCCTTCAACGTCGCCGGTGCCCTGATCAGTTGTGACGAAGGGCTGGACGAGCGCTCCCTGGCCGCCGTCTCACGCTTTGCCGACGCCCTGAAAACCGCCACCGGAAAGCCCTGCACGGGCGGAAAGGGAGAAATCCACTTCGGCATAAACCCGAACCTGGCCGCCGAACAGTACTTCATTGAAGTGAAAGAAGACGGCGTGAACGTGGAAGCGTCGGCCCTGAACGGGTTTGTCTATGCGATCGAGACGCTGAAGCAGATGCTGCCCCCGGCCGTGTACGGCAACAAGAAGGTCAAGGCCCAGTACCTTCTCCCCTGCGGAACCATCCTGGACCAGCCTCGCTTTGACTACCGCGGCATGCACCTGGATCCCTGCCGTCACTTCTGGAGCATCGAGGAGACCAAACGCTATCTGGACGTGATGGCCGCCTACAAGCTGAACCGTTTCCACTGGCACCTCACCGAGGACCAGGGCTGGCGCATGGAGGTCAAGAAATATCCCCGCCTCACGGAAGTGGGCGCCTGGCGTAACGGCACCGTCATCCGCAAGGACTGGGATTCCAACGACGGCATCCGCTACGGCGGCTTCTACACCCAGGACCAGATGCGGGAGATTGTGGAATATGCAGCCGCCCGCGGCATTACCGTCATCCCGGAGATCGACCTTCCCGGCCACATGGTGGCTGCCCTGGCCGCCTATCCGGAACTGGGCTGCACCGGCGGCCCTTACGAGGTTTGGACCCGCTGGGGAGTCTCCAACGAGATTCTCTGCGCCGGCAACGAGCAGGTGTACACGTTCCTCGAAGGCGTATTTGACGAACTCCTGGACATCTTCCCCTCCCAGTACATCCACATCGGCGGGGACGAATGTTTCAACGGTGTAGATCCGGCGCCCTGGGACAGCTGCCCCAAGTGCGGCGCCCTCATGCGGAAGCTGGGCATCAAGCCCGGTCCCCAGGCCAAGCACCTGCTGCAGAACTATGTCACCGCCCGCATCCAGGACTACCTGAACAGCAAGGGCCGCAAGATTATCGGCTGGGACGAAGTGCTGCAGGGGAACCTCGCCAAGGGAGCCACCGTCATGTCCTGGCGGGGTGTGGAAGGCGGAATTGAAGCTGCCTCCAAGGGCTTCGACGCCATCATGACGCCCAGCGGCTTCTGCTACTTCGACTACTACCAGGGCCAGGAACGGGACAAAGAGCCTTTCGGAATCGGCGGCAACCTGCCCCTTCCCAAGGTCTACAGCTATGAGCCTTACGACGGCATGGCCCCCGGCGTGGAAGACCACATCCTGGGCGTGCAGGCCAACCTCTGGACCGAATACATCGCCAGCCCGGAACACCTGGAGTACATGCTCCTTCCCCGCATGTGCGCCCTGTCGGAAGTGCAGTGGTGCGCCCGGGAAAACAAAGACTACAAGCGCTTTGACGCCTCCCTGGACCACACTTTCGAGATCCTGGACGCCATGGGCGTGAACTATTCGCTGGACTGCCGCGGCCTGGTGGGGCTGGAACGGAAGCCCGCCCGTTCAGAGGCCGAGATGGAAGAGTATCTGGCCAAAAAAGACTGGAACTGGTAATAGCACGAAAAAGGGCTGACCAAAAAGATTGACAGTCTTATGTCATTCTGAGGCAGGTTTATCTGCCGAAGAATCTGCAATGGGCCGGCGGCGGAGCAGTTTCCACGCCAGGCCGCAGTACAGGAGCAGCCACAGGGTATTGAAGGCCAGCGTCACGGCCGTAGAGAACGAGGTGCCGGGAATCAGGTCCGGCGTGCTTGACGCCATGATTCCGAGGTAAGCCAGGGCCATCAGGCCGAAAATGGCGCCGATCCGCTTCCAATTATAGGGAATGGGATAGTACTTGGCGCCCAGCGCAGCGCTCAGGATGAACATGGTGAGATAACTGGCCAGATGCCCGAAGGCCGACGCCCAGTAGGAAAAGCGCGGCATGAACACCACGTTCACCACCGTAGTAACCAAAAGGCCGGCCAGGGTAATCCAGATGGCCATATTGGTCTTTCCGGAGAGCTTGTACCACATGGACACGTTGAAGAGCATGCCCAGCAGCATGTAACTGAGAAGCATGACGGGCACGACCCCAACCCCCACGCGGAAATCCCGGCCCAGCAGCAGGGAAATGATGTCGATGTAAGCGATCACGCCCAGGAACACCAGCCCGCAGAAAGCCGTGAAATATTCCATTACGACGGCATACAGTTCCTTGGAGCCCTTGTCTTTGGCCCGCTGGAAGAAGAACGGTTCGGCGGCATAGCGGAACATCTGGATGAACAGGTTCATGATGACCGCCAGCTTCACCGCCGCCTGATAAACGCCCAGGGACGCGCGCCAGGCCTCGGAGGAAGTGTCAAAATACCGGAACAGGATCCGGTCCAGGAAGTCGTTGGCCACTCCGGGGAGCGCCGCCACCATCAGGGGAATGGAATAAATGAGCATACGCCGGACCACAGAGGCATCCCAGACCGGACGGAGCCGGATGATGTCCGGGATGAAAAGGGCCAGGCACAATACGCAGCTGATGAAGATGGCCAGGATGGGATAGGTAAAATCCGGCTGGGCGGGCCAGACGAAGAACAGCACCAGGTTGGCGCCGGTCTCCGTAAGAATCTTGATGGTCTTCAGGACGGCGAACTTGACGGCCTTGTGCTCCTGCCTGAGTTTGGCGAACAGGATGGCAGTAATGCTGTCGCAGAACAGGATGGACGCCACATAGATAATGAGCGTCCGGTAGCCCGTGTAGCCCAGGGCGGCCGATATCGGCCCGGAGAAGGCCACCATTACGGCCAGGAAGGCCAGATTGAGGCCGAACACCGTCAGGAGTGCTCCGGAGTACACTTTCCGGGGATCCTCCCCCTCTTTGTTGGCAAAGCGGAAACAACCGGTCTCCAATCCCAGGACCAGCACCACCTGCAGGATGGCGATGTAGGCCATGAACTCCGTCACCACGCCGTACTGCACCTGGGTGAGCATACGGGTATAGATGGGGACGAACAGGAAGTTCAGGACGCGGGCCAGGATGGAACTCAGGCCATAAATGGCGGTTTCCCCCGCCAATTGTTTCAACGGATTTGCCATAGTAAGCACAAAATTAGTTATTTTTGCAGAAAGAACCCAACAGCATGATGAAGAAGTTTCTATACGCAGCCCTGATCCTGACCCTTGTCGCCGGCTGCAAAACCCGCACGAAAGAGGCCGAACAGGCCCAGGAACCCACCGCAGAAGAAGAACAGACCGTAGACCCGGCCGACTCCCTTTCGGCCGTAAAAGCCGCCCAGGCCCTTCCGGAGGAGCCTGTCTTTGACATCGTAACCTCCCTGGGCACGATCCGTGTACGCCTGTACAAAGACACGCCGCGCCACCGGGACAACTTCGAGAAACTGGCCCTTTCCGGCTATTACGACAGTCTCCTTTTCCACCGCGTCATCAACGGTTTCATGATCCAGGGCGGAGACCCTTTCACGCGCGACACTTCCAAAGTGGACCAGTACGGTGAAGGCGGCCCTTCCTATACCATCCCGGCCGAAATGCGGGATGCCGAAGGGAATCCCCTCCATCGGCACAAAAAGGGAGCACTGGCGGCGGCCCGCCGGTCAGACCTTGCCAATCCGTTCAAGGAGTCGTCCGGATCGCAGTTCTATCTGGTCCAGAATCCCGACAACTGCATCCATCTGGACGGGGAGTACACCGTGTTCGGCGAAACTGTCGCCGGCCTCAACGTCATTGACAAAATCGCCGCCCAGCCCACCGACCGCCGCGACCGTCCCGTCCGCGATGTCCGGATCCTGAGCATCCGTCCCAACCGGGAAATGAACGAAATGGCCATAAAATCGCAAAAAGAAAGCGCCGTGGCACAGGATTTGCAATAAAGATTAACCGAATAGTTTTTTTAATAGGTTAAGTTTTTAGGTTAGAATGAGAGCCCCCGTTGCTGTGAAGCACCGGGGGCTCAATCTTTATCGGGCCTGTCGGGCGGTCTTTCGGACAAACTGCCGGAAGAAAGCCACCCAGGCCGTATCTTCCTTCTGCATGGATTCCGGATGGAACTGCACGCCCCAGACCTGGTCGTTCTCATACGCTTCCACAATCCCGTCGGGCGACCAGGCTGTCACCCTGAGCCCGGGAGCCACATCTTTGACGCTCTGGTGATGGCGGGAATTCACTTCGATGGAGTCGACCTGGAAAAGGCGGTACAGGATGCTTTCTTTTTCCAGCCCGATCTTATGAAAAACACCCCTGTGCGTATTTGCACCCTCGATCTGCGAAGGGATGTCCTGGTAGAGGCTGCCTCCCATCAGGACGTTCACGATCTGTTCTCCGCGGCAGATGGCGAGGATGGGCTTTCCGGAAGCGAGGGCGGCCAGCACGAGAAGGCTGTCGCTGCGGTCGCGCACGGAGTCAATCTGGACGGTCTCGTTCAGGACGGTTTCCCCGTACCAGGCCGGATCGATGTCCGGACCGCCGGAAAACACGATTCCGTCCAGCTTTTCCACAATTGCCGACGCTTCCTCCGCCGACGACAGCGTAGGAATGATGACGGGAATACCGCCTGCACGGAGGATGGCGGAGGAGTAATTGGGGGAAAGACAGTCGGACCCGGAAGCGAGGCGGGCGGTGGAAATGCCGATAAGCGGCGCACCGGAACGGCTGCAGGAAAGCAGCAGCAATGCCGGAAAAAGGAGACGGATTAAATGTTTCATACTTTCAAAGGTAGCAATTTTTTCGGCAAAAATCGCTATCTTTGAAGGGTATGACGGGACAAATCATCAGCCTGGACATGTATATGACCGCGGGAGTGGGCGTCGTGGCCCTGCTCCTGGGACTGTTGTTCACCCGCAGAATCCCCTTCCTGAAACGCTTCTGCATCCCCGCCCCGGTTTCCGGCGGGCTGGTGATCTCGCTCCTGCTGCTCGTGCTGCACAGCGCCACCGGGATGGATTTTTCCTTTGACGGCACCGTCAAAGACATCATCATGATGCTGTTTTTCACCTCAGTGGGCTTCCAGTCCAATCTCCGGGTGCTCAAACAAGGCGGCAAGCCCCTCCTGATCATGGTGGGCCTGGTGACTCTCCTGATTGTCCTGCAGAACCTGCTGTCCGTGGGAATGGCCAAATGCATGCAGCTGGACCCGCTGGTGGGCATGGCGGCCGGCTCCATCCCCATGTCCGGCGGGCACGGCACAGCCGGCGGATTCGCCCCGATCCTCTCTTCCCTGGGCCTTCAAGGGGCCGATTCGATTACCCTCGCCGCCGCCACCTTCGGCCTTGTAGCCGGCTCCCTGGTGGGCGGACCGCTCGGAGAATCGCTCATCCGGCGGCATTCCCTGTCGGAAGAATCGGCACAGGAGGATACGTTCAAAAGCATTGAGCCGGCAGCACTGGAAGGACGGAAGGAAAAGGCCTTTCTCACGGGAGCCTGCCAGCTGGTGCTGGCCATGGCCCTTGGGATGGGGCTCAGCAAACTGCTGGTCCTGACGGGGATTACCTTCCCCACTTACTTCGGCGCCCTGCTGACGGGAGCCTTGATGCGGAATCTTTTCGGCACCGGGAAAACCATCTGCGAGGAAGAGATTGTATCCATCGGCAATATCTGCCTGTCGCTGTTTCTGGGCATGGCCATGTCCACGCTCAAACTTTGGGAACTGTCCGGCCTCATGCTGCCGCTGCTGGCCATCCTGGTGGCACAGACCGCGATGATTGTGCTGTTCGGCGCCTTTGTCGCCTTCCCCGCCCTGGGCCGCGACTATGACGCCGCCGTCCTGGTGAGCGGCATCTGCGGCTTCGGTCTCGGCGCCACGCCCAACGCCATGGCCAACATGTCGGCCGTCTGCTACAAATACCACTACGCCGTGCGGCCCTTTGTCATCGTGCCCATCATCGGCGCCATGTTCGTCGACCTGATCAACACCGGCGTCATCACCCTGTTCCTGAATCTGCTGTAACCCGGGCATAAAAAAGGAATGGCACCGCGGGTTGCAGTGCCATTCCTTGCGGAGAGACCGAGATTAACCCCCTATGTTTCACACTTTCTGTGTATCCCTGTGTATTACTACTCATTTCATTGTAAATGAGTGAGTTGATGCACTTTTTGCAAGCCTGTTTTGAAGAGTTTCCCTGTGTGTTTCTATGCAGGATTTAGTGGTTTTCTCATCTTGGTGCAACTTTTTTGACCCAAAAATGCACTGTGTTCAAAAACTACTTTGGGAGCCTAAATCCAAATCTTTTCTTACCTTTGTAGTGCATGCACCTCCTTATGGTTTCTGGGCCCTTATGTCCAAAGGATTAAAGGTTTGATAAGGGCCTCTATGTCCAGAAGGTGTCTCCACTATCCACACTATTTCTCCCCACTCAATTTGACAGGTCCAAACTCTTTGAGTGCCTTATATGCTTCATAGAAATCCCAATCTACACTGAAACACCCATCAAGTTTCCAACTATGGTCTTCCTTTTCCAACTTCAGTATCCTTTCCCAGAGTATTAAGTTAAACTTATTGTAGTTAATATCTGTCTTGTGGTACTTCTGCCCATCTTCAAATATATCATTTGTGGGAACTTCTCCTCTTCCTACTTTAGTGTCATTACAGATACTATTCTTTACTGCTCTTTTTGCCAGAGCTATAATAAGTTGTTGTAGCTCTGGTGGAGTATCAACTTTCCCTGTGTAACTGCCTTTGGGGACAGGACACTTATGGACTACAAAACTCTTTCTGTCTTTCAGGAAGGGACAAGAAATACCTATGTATGCAGATTTGGTATATGCATCAATAATTGCATCATTATCAAACTCAATACTGAAAGTCTGTTTCAGGAGTTCATCTCTCTCTGCTTTCTTCCTGGCTGCCTCCTCTGCTGCCTTCCTTTCTTCTTCTGCTTTCTTCCTGGCTGCCTCCTCTGCCCTTTGTTTGTCTATCTCCTCCTTGTGTTCCTGATAATACAGTTCATCTTTAAGTTCCTGGATATCTTTAAGGATGTCTGAAGTAGAGGTATAGTGCAAGAAATAGTCTCTCAACAACTTGGTCATCTGCCAACAAGAGTAATACTTTCTTTTGTAAAGGTCTCCTTCTAGTTCAACAGTGTTGTAGTACAAAAGAAATGTGTCAAATACATACAGGTCATTCTCTGTAAGTTTTGGGTTCTCTTTTTTATGTGCCAAGTACTTATTAAGCCACTCTCTTCTTTTCTGATTTTTCTCAATTTTAGAAGGTTCATTACCATATCCAGAACCATTCAAATATACAGATAAAACCTCTGTCTCAATTCTATCCATCAAGTCCTCCCACAAATCTCCATATTTGTCTTCATATTCAAAATGAAGTTTCCCACAAAATACTTCATATGGTTTGTTTTCAGACTTGTAATCTGTTCTATATTCCAGTTTAACAATGTCATTGACATTCAGATCACTATACTGTCCATTGCACAACCTTTCTGCAATCTCTGTTAATGCTGCCAACAATTCATCATGATTGAAGAAATCCACATTAAAGGTCTTACAATCAGCTTGTTTTGAGGCTTCCTTGGCTTTTCTTTTAGCTACTCTCTCTGCCTCCTTCTCTGCATTTATCTCAGCTTTACTCTTATATGTACCAGCAGCAATGGCATCATAGTTTTCAAGCATTTCTGCCAAGACACCCTTTGCATCATATTTGGACAGCTTCTTATAGGTTGCACCATTCTCCTTTCCATAAACAGTAACCCTAAACACAACCTTTTTCTTATCAGTAGGATGATATAAGAACCCATCCCAGGACACACCTGTTGGGATATCATCATATTTGAAATATACCTTCTTCAAATTGTAGGTGACTAACACAAATCCCTCTGCCATTGTGTTCTTCACCCACTTTAACATGCTGTCTAATGTATACATAGTAATTAGTTTTAGTTTTCTGATGATTGTTTCAAGTTGGAATCATTTATATCTGCTTCTTAAAGTAAGCTGCAACCTTGTCAAACTTACCTCTTGTTTCACCCCCACCATATCCATGAGTGCTTTCAAAATCACCCTCAATATTTAATCCAATAGGGGTTACTGACACCAACTCCCAGCCTTCTTTCCCCAGTTCATTAAATGCCTTCTCCATTTTCTGGTCAGGAGTAAACTCAACTATTTTATACTTAAATGTTGCCATAGTATCAATCAGCTAAATTAGCAAAAGGTCTACAACCATAGTATGAAACAAACTCTTGAATATAATCTGATTCCACTGTCCTGGGGTCTTCATTTGTGGGTTTCCAACAAACCAATAACCTGTCTGCATCAGCCAATTGCCAAATATATCTACCACCCCAATGACCCACATTTGCTCCTTTGCCAAATCTCATATACTGTCCAAGTCTCTTTTTTAGACTTGTGGCTTTCCCAATATACAGGACACAAGCCCCAGATACCCAATTTGCTTTCAATTCTGCCTCACTGACATTTGGATCCTTCCCTTTGAAGTGTCCACCTGTTCCCACTTTAAGGAAATGAGGAGGATTATCCTTGTTTACAATCAAATACACACCTGGGACATCTGGTAGACTTAAATAACCACCAGATTTCATTTCTGCTACTGTCTTGAACCCCACAAAACCAGAGTCCATAATTGAAGACAGATTTGTAAATGTCATCTTTCCCATTACAATCCAAAGTACCTTTCAAAGAAGTTCTGTATCTTCTCAAGGACAGTCTTCTTATAAACTATGCAACCCAGCCATATCCCTGGACACTCATATCCATAAAGTGATTGAGTAACAGATTGGTCTTGGAGTTGAAGGATTCTTTGTCATAGGAATCAGGTAGGTCCTTGTCAAGTTCTGCACTGATGGTATCCCTGACAAGTGCTTTGGTCTGTTCATCCTTGTACCACTCTACAACCATCAGTTCAGCCTTCTTCATCATAAGGGTGTTGAACAGGTGTTTTGCAGCAAGTTTGACCTTCTGTTCTTCTGCCTTGGTGAGGTGTTTTCCCATAATGAGAAGGTCATAAATCTCAAGTTCCTCTTCAGTCAGGCCCTCTTCATAGGCTCTATTGTCTTCCTTCTTAAGGTCTTCAATCAGCTTAAGGAGTTGTTCATAATAATCCTCATTCTCTGTTGAGCCTGCATTATACCTGTTGATGATGCTTTGATATCTTTCAGAGAAGGATAATCTGGTGGTATTCCTATTTATCATCTGTTGGAGAACCTTTTCTATAAACTCTCTCAAGTCCTCAATCTCAACAGACTTGTATTCAGCTGTTTTCAGTTCTTTCTGGAGCCCTTCAACATCCAGCTTGGAGAGGTCAATGACCTTGGAACCCTTTATCTTATAGTTGGGGATGTTGTCTCCCAGGTCATTTGATGAGACACTCTGGTCAAGTAGAGAACTCATCTTCTCCTTGGCCTTCTCCAGCTTCTCATCATCCACAGTGTTGTCAAACAGGTCATGGAGGTATTTCAAGGCTGCAAACTTGGTGTTCACCCAGTGCATTTCAAAGACCTCTGGCTTGGATGCCTCATAGAGGTTTATCATTGTATTGGAGAGCACCTTGAACTTGTTCTTGACATCATCCTTCTCAATAATCTTAGCATACTGCTGCCTGATGGTGTTGAGCTTGTCAAGGCTTCCTTCATTGAAAGAATCTTCTATATGGATTCCTTCACCTTCAAGGAAGTCACAGGTCATAGTGATGCTCTCTTCCAGCAGCTTCATCAGGTTCTCAATGTCCTTGACTGGCATCTCTGGATTGTCAGGAGATACTGCATAGTTTCCAAGGGCTTCCTTCATCCACTTGAATACATTGACATAGTCCACAATCAGACCACATTTCTTCCCCTCAAAGCATCTGTTGGCTCTGGCAATACACTGCATCAGAGTGTGGTCTTTCATGGGCTTGTCCAGGTAAAGAGTGGATAGAGAAGGAACATCAAATCCTGTGAGCCACATAGCACAGACAAACACCAACTGCAAGGGGTCATTGGGGTCTTTGAACCTGTCTTCAATATCAAGTCCCTCAGGGGTGATGGCATTCATCTTCTTCCTATGTGTAGTGATGTCCAATCCCTTTTCTTGGAACTTCTCAACCTCATCAGCCTCCTCTGAAATGACAACAGCCATCTCCACAGTCTTCATATAGTCCAGAGTCTCCTGTATCTTCTTCCTCTCTTCACCAGTAGAAGTGTTTCTCTTTTTGATGAGTTCCTTCTGTTCTTCCAACCAGTATCTCTGCACCTTGTCATACATAGTGACAGCAGTGAACTTGTCAATGCTCACCACCATTCCCTTGCCTTTGAAACCTCTGTTTATGAAGTGTTTGACAATATCCTGTGCCACCACTTCAAGTCTCTCATCCCTCTTGATGACCTCAGTGACTCTGGATCCACAGTTCTCCAACTTCTTCTTCTCTGCATCATTGAGACCTTCATCCTTCATCAGGGTCTCCATATCTGCCTGAAGTTCAGCATTGGAAAGGTCAACAGTGGGAACTCTTCTGGAATAGAAAAGAGGGACAGTTGCACCATCTTCAACAGACTGTGCAAAGTTATATTCAGATACATAGTTACCAAACCATTGATTGGTCAGTCTCTTGGGACCAAGGAGAGGGGTTCCAGTAAAGGCTATGAAGTTTGCATTGGGAAGTGCTGCCCTCATATTCTCACCCAGGGTGTTGTACTGGGTTCTGTGAGCCTCATCCACCATCACAATGATGTCATCCCTGGTGGACAGGGTAGGATAGTTTCCATTGGTCACCTTGTCCCAGCCAAACTTATGGATGAGGGTGAAGATGAACTGCTTGTTGGACTTGAGGAATGACCTTAACTGCTCACTGTTCTTGGGTTGTGTCTCATCATTGACACCAATTACCTCTGTCCTCACAAAGTTCTTGTGGATCTGGGTGTCCAGGTCTTCTCTGTCAGTGACTATCAGGAAGGTGAAGTTCCCATGCATCTTCCTGTTGACCTTCCTGGAGAACATCACCATAGAATAGGACTTTCCAGAGCCCTGGGTGTGCCAAAAGACACCAATCTTACCATTGAGCTCTTCTCTCCTCTGGAATGAGTTGTAGAGGTTGTTTACACCCAAATACTGGTGGTTCTTTGCAATAATCTTGATATGCTTGTTCTCAAACAGGATGAAGTTCTCAATATAGTCAATGAGGGTCTCCTTGTTGAGAAGGCTGTCTGCCATATACTTGATGGAGAGTGCATTGTCCTTGATGGACTCCCTGTCAATGACATCCTCTTCAGAGTTTTTCAACCACTCAAAGAAGAACTCATATCCTGCATTGAAGGCTCCCAGCCTGGTCTCAAGTCCATTACTCAAGATGCAAACCTGGTTCATTGTGAAAAGGTTGGGGACATCAGTCAGATAAGACTTGAGGTTTTTGGTGTAGGCTTGTCTTACAGGGATATTACCATTCTTCAACTCAATGAACACCAGGGGCATGCCATTGATGAACACCAGGACATCAGGTCTTCTCCAGTTGTACTGTCCCCTGATCCACATCTGGTTGACAGCAGTGAAGGTGTTGTTGGAGGGGTTGTCAAAATCAATCAGTTTGACAGTGGTGAAGTCATCCTTGCCATCCTTCCTGAAAGAGTATGTAAGACCTTCCCTGATTGCTTTGTAGATGATATAGTTCTTGTCAATGATGGTGGTCTCTGATGCTGGCTGGATGAGGGTGCTGATTGCCTTGTCAATGAGGGAAGAATCCACCCCAGGATTGATTGTCTGGAGTGATTCCTTCATCACTTCAGGAAGGTAACACTGTGCCTTGTCAGTCCTTCCTGTGCCATCAGGGAGTGTATCCTTTGCATCAGGTGAAGGGTCACAATGGATGATGGAATAATGGTGGGTCTTTTCCAGAACCTCCATCAGTCCAAGTTCAATGTCATCTTCTGTGATAAAAGCTTTCATAACCTTGTCTATTTTCTCTTCTTCAAAGCAATGGCATCTGTAACCTTCACCTTTGCACACCAGTCAATGGAACTATAGTCATAACAGTATCTCTTGCCCTTTTCTTTTTCCAGATTGAGTACTCCATTCCAAAAAGCTGACACAGGGAGACTGCTCCCAGGGTCAAGGGTGTAGATGTTCTCAATGACCCCATCCTTCACATTATATCCAACTGCAACAATCCAATGACCACCACCAGAATAATCAATTCCAACTATGACTGGGCAATCATTATCAAGGGCTTCTAATATTGAATCAAAGTCCTGGAATGACTCATAGGAAACATACTTCTTGTATGTATCAAGGATGCTGGTGCAATCATCAAGGGAGAGGCCATTAGGGTACAGCCCCCATTCATGAATGGCCTTGTGCAGTTTCCCTTCTGCAGTCCTGAAATCTACTTTATCTGTCTCCTTGTTCAAATAGTCAGCATCAAATGCTCCAACTATATTCAATGCCATTGCTATGGAGTATGCACCACAGGCCCCATCCAGTTCACCTTGTCTGAAATGCACCTTCTTTGCAGAACTTTTGACCCTGCTTTTAAGGACACCTTGTTGGAGGAACAATTGTGATATTAAATGAACCTGTCTCATAACATTATATGCTTAACTTACCAGACATCAGCCTGGGTAATAGGAGGTCTTTTTGGGTGGTGAGAAGGTCATTCTGCTTGTACAGATCATCTATGCACTCAATGCTTGCCTGAACCTTTTCCACAAACATCTTTATAAGATTGTCTATTGGCATAAGAACCTTCTTATTTAACAGGGTGTTGGGCTTCAAATGAAGAACATTTGCACCATTTGCAAATTGAGAAAAGAACTTTGAGTAGTTACCAAATCTGCACAGACAATACAGGAACAGATTGGGATGTTTTGAAACAATCTTCACCAAATCTGCAGAAATAACAGATGTCCCTGGGATTTCAGGAATAAGTGCAACAGCCCCCACTGTCCTTCTATCTTGAGTCATATCAGTAACACCCATCACCAAATCACCCTTCTTGACAATCTGTGCAGTTTTATATTTGCCATTATAGTGCTTCAAACCATCTCTTCTATACCCACCAAAGGCTTCTATGTTCTTTAGGTTAACCAGATTCAAACCATCCTCACAATCAATTTCTTCTGATGAATATGATAGGCCTCTTTCAAAGGAGACAATCTCCCCTAAAGTCTTATATTCCCATTCCTTGGGTACTCCTCCTTCAAACTCTGCATTCTCATAGCCAGGGAATCTGAATCTTACAAACCACTCCTTGTAGAGATTTTCTGCCATCAGTTCAAGAAGCTTGATTCTCTTCTGGTTGTTCTCAATCTGGGAGTCATATGCAGAGAGGATGGAGGCTATCTTTCTTTGAATAGGAATAGATGGAATATCACATTTTAGATGCTTCAGTAAACCCTGAGTTATTAGAGGCTGGGCAGAACCTCCTGCAAACTTGTTCAAATCATATTTGGTCAGCAGGAAATATGCATACTTATAGTCAATCTTGCTTGTATCACATGTGGTAATCAAAGTATTATCAGTGGCATTGAAAGCCCCCTCTGAATACTGAACAGACCCACAATATGCACCAACTCTTCCAAGAATTATCTTATTTGAATACTTTGCTGTTGTGGTGTAACCAATTACACCATTAGATCCATATATGGGAATAACTCCATCTGTAGGTGTAATGGGTTTACCACTTGACCAAGAGAACAACTCTGAGAACTTGTAAACCATCTCTTACTCTCCCAATAGATTCTTAAGGTTGGCATCAATTCCCTTCTCAAGGTCTTTTGCCTGTGCAGACAGAGCCTCAAACTCACTGTGAAGTCTCAGCATCTCTGCCTTGAACTCATCTGCAGTCATTCCATCATCTTCAATAACAACACCCACATATCTTCCTGCATTAAGAGAATAGTCTTGGTCTTTGATTCCATCTTCCCCTTCAAGTTTTGCCACCTTGCAGAGTCCAATCACATCCTGATACTTTCCTTCAGGGAATCTTTCCATCAGCCAGTCAATCTGGTCCTGCTGACCATTGGCCTTGTACTCTGCAATCAAGTCCTGGAAGGCCTGTGTGTCTCCATTGTAGAGGGATGTAATGATACCAAGGTTCTTTATCTGCTCATCACTGAACTTCCTGTGGGCCCTGTCAACCTGGGTGAAGACATTCCTGGCATCAATGAACAGGATTTCATCCCTCCTTTCAGTCTTTGATTTCTTCTTGTCAAAGAACCAGAGGGTTGCTGGAAGGGTGACAGAGGTGAACATATTGGAAGGAAGGGTCACCATTTGTGAGATAATGCCTTCCTCAATCATCTTCTTCCTGATTTCATATTCAGATCCACCAGCATCACTTGCAGAGTTGGCCATCACCAGACCAGCTTTTCCAGTCTCATTGAGTGCTGTTGCAAAGTAACCAATCCAGAGGTAGTTGGCATTGGGGACAGTTTCCTTCTTGTCACCATCCTTCTTACCAGCTTTAGACTTGTTCCTGGGGACACCATAGGTATTGAACCTTGCATCATCCTTCACCCTCTCCACAGAGACTTCATCCACATTGAAGGGGGGATTTGCCATCACATAGTCAAACTGACCAAAGGCATTGTAGGGGTCTGAATAGAATGAATTGGCTTCTGTAATCTCACCTCTGACATTGTTCAGAAGCAGGTTCATCTTGGCCAGTTTCACAGTGTCAGGCTCCTTCTCCACACCAAAGCATCTGAACTTCATCATATCAGTGTTGGATGCATTATGGTTGTGCATATACCTTGCTGCCTGGACAAACATGCCACCAGAACCACAAGCTGGGTCAAGGAACTTCTTGTCACCAGTCTCTGGATTGAGAACCTGAACCATATACCTTACAACAGTAGCTGGGGTATAGAAGGTTCCTCCATCCTTTCCCTCACTCAATGCAAAATTGCCAAGGAAGTATTCATATATTTCACCAAAGAGGTCTATCTCAATATCTTCAGGGATGTCCTTGAACACCCTGATAATCTTGGAGAGGAGGTCTGGTTCTTCTTCAGGGACAAGCTGGGCATATACATCCTTGGGGAGAACACCTTCAAGCCTGGGATTCTCCTTCTCAATCTCCTCCATTGCCTTCTTCACCAGGGTGGCCTTTGCAGAGGTGTCAGGGGCATTATTGATAGTGTCAAAGTATGCACATTCAGGAAGGAAGAAGCCGATCTTCTCTACAGAGATTTCCTTGATAGTCTTTTCCCTTCTACCTCCCTTCAGAGATTCATATTCTGAAAGGATTTCATCCTTGTGCTGCTTGAAAAGGACATCTGCATATCTCAAAAAGACCAAGCCCAAAATGGGTTGTCCAAACTTATTGGCAGCCAGGTGTGCACCCTGTCTCAAAAGGTCTGCACTATGCCACAGATTGTCCTTAAGCTGTTTAAGCTGTATGTCTGTCATTATAGGGGTTTTATTTGCAATTGGTAAAGATAATAATTTTGGCTGACCTTGGCAAGAAACCACCCCCAAAACCTTCAACACAGATATGTACAGAGGTCTGCGACTGGCGACAGTCACAGACCTCCAATTGTATTGAACTATGATTAAAAAATGGGTGATATCACATCACTCTTATAAGTTGTCCTTTATGCCTTATCCAGAAGGAGTGCTCAAAGGATGAATATATCATCCCACCTTCTCCAATGGCTTCAAATGCTGCCCTGAGCTCTTCATCCAAATCTTCCTTGTCAAAGGCTGAACCCACATCTGAACCCATATCCTGGGCTTCTGGATGGTCTTCTATCTGGGTGAAGGCCTTGATGACCTCTGACCTCTTCTCCTTGTTGTTTGCAAACTCTTCTATTTGCTGAACCAGCTTACTCTTTGGAGGTTCTTCCCTGGCTGGTTCCTCCCTGATATAGGTCTCCATAATACTACTCAACTTCTCCATCTTCAACAACCAAACCATTTATTTCTGCAATCTTAACAAGGACTTCATCAGCAATATTATGATAAAGAGCATCCAGTCCATCCTCCAATGCCTCCTTTGGAATATCCTTGCCCTTATTACCATTGGTATTCACCACAGCCAGTTGAGCCTTCTCACCTGACAGGTAGTCAATGACCATATCCTTCACATAGAGGAGAACAATTCTTGCCTTGACCCTTGGGTCAAGTGTCTGAATTGCCACATTGAAAATATCATCAGCATTATAGCTCCCCACCTCTGTCTTAATCCTGTCCAAACAGTACTGAATGCATTTTTCTTCACAGGAAGTCTCAATTAACCCCACTCCAACAGTCTCTTTCAGAGCTTTGGTGTATTCATTGAACTTCTTCACAGGTCTTACCTTCTTACCCTCAAAAGGAAGGTCATCCATATAATTATCCTCTTCATCAGGAACTGGCTCTGTCATTGGGACCAGGGTCCTTGGTTCCTTATCTACAAGGCTGATTTTTGTAACACCAGGGATAGGGTCATCAGATGTCTTTATGGTCTCCAACACTTTGTCCAAAATGACTTTGGAGAGCTCACCAATAGCAAGTCCAAGTGCCTGCACCTGTGATTGGTCTTCCTCCCAGCTGCACATTCCATCAAAGACATTACTGCTCCAATGATGAGAATATATCAGGTCTTTTATGTGCTGTTGTAACATCCCCTCTGGGTAACCAGGGTCAGGTCTCCCCAGAATAGAAAACTTATTCTTAACAAACTTTACCAGGGTGTCATAGTCCAAAAAACCATTACATTCATCTGCCAAATCCTGCATTACTTCTACCTGTGCTGCATCCCACCACTCTATTTCCAGGGACAGCCTCTCTTCATTAAGCTTCATCTGTCTCTGTTCATTTAGGAACTGTTTGAAAGTCCCAATTCTCTTACTTTTATTATCCATAACTTTACATATTTGATTGTATATTAGATGGTTACCCATCCAAAGATATTTATGGATATTTTCATTCTGGGGGATTGCAAATGGGGATAAAAAACAGGGACAGAAAGGTTGATTTACCATCTGTCCCTGATGAAATAATGTGTCATAATTCAGGTGTTAATTTAACTCCCACTTACCAACTTCACATTCATACAGTCCAACAAAGTCACAATAATACTGGTTGTCACCAACTCTGTGATATGAGAAGAAATCATTCAACCCACATCCAACATCAATATGGAAAATATATTCTCCTGGGTCTTCTTCATAACACTCTTTGAGGTCAGAGACCACCTTGTCAAATTGTTCCTTTGCATCTTCATAAGTAAGGTATACCCCCAATCCCTTTTCTTCCCTCAGGATAAGAGAGTCTTTATCCACAAGGACACTCTTCACAACATACACCTTCTCCATAATCACTCCTCCTCCATTTGACTCAACTTTATGGGTGTCTCAAAGATTTCACTATATGTATCTGTAAGGTTCTCCCCCCTAAACTCATACTCATAGTTATCATTGGTTAAAAAGGGTCCAGACATCAGTGACATAAACATAATTGTGTGTTCCAACATCTGTTCTTTGGAGACATGGATATTGTTGTCCTCCAACTCTCCCTTGAAACATTGGTACATTGTCTCCAAATAGGGTGGATCACCTGGATTCCTCCTGTACATCAATCTCCCAAGAAGATTCCTCTTAAACTCCTCAAAATGTTTGGGCTTGATGGAGTAAGGAAGGTTGTCAATCTTCTTTGACAACAACTCTACATAGCTGTTCTTGACCTGTTTCTGTCTCAAATACCTTCTCATAACTATACCTCCTTCTCTAAACAAATACCCTGAAATCTGTACTGACTACTCCTGGTGGGGGTTCCCTGACAAGACCCCTTCTTCACCTTGTAAGTCCTGTGTTTCCCATTCACCCTGGATGCAGTACTCACCACCCAGTAGTCCCCACAGTCCATAGCATAGATAGCTTCTACACATTTGTCAAACTTCTTGTTCAGTTCAACAAGTTTCTCTGTGTCTTCCAGTGGATTCAACTTCTGGATTTCACTCCAAACATTGTCCCACTCTTTCCTGATTTCTGTCCTTGACAGACCCAGGAGTTCATTCTGATACTTTTCCATAACTTATTAATTTTTAAGTGATTTTAATTTCTCTCCCAAATCATACCTTTTGAAAAGATAATCCACAAACTGATCACAATTCAACTCTTTGAGGAAGGAGGTGTCCCCCTGTTCTTCCATCTTTCTGGATTTCTCCATAAAACTTTTTGTAACTTTTTTCTTCATAACATATTCTGTTTTAATTCAACTCACTCCAAATAGTCATCATCTCATCCTCTGTCACATAGGACAGGTAGGTTTTCTCATTGTAGAACAAATCCCTGTAAGTATCACTAACCCACTTAATCACATCATCAACCTCATTATTATTAGTCTGATACAAGAGATTTGACAACAGACACAAACTGTCAATCATAACACAGTATCCATTTCTGTTACCCCTACAATAGGTCTTCAACATCCTCTTGACATAGGAGTCCAGTTCCTTGATAAGTTCCTTTCCTGAATGGAAATTGACATACTGGGTCATATCAGCAAAGAAGGTGTAAAGTTCCTCCCCTTCAATGTTGTCCCTAATAACTCCACTGTTAAGGTGGTTTTGATAAAACAACTGGCATCTTGACCAGTCAAAAAAAGAATTGTAATTTGACATAATTTATTATATTTTAATTGGTTAAACTCTCTCTGGGACTAAAAAACCCAATCAGAATGACCATTGGTAGGAGTACATCCACTATCCCTGTAAAACATTTCAGAGATTCTCTTGAAGTCAGGGTTTCCATCCTTGTCCCTGTACTGGTTGTAGTAGTACCTGTACCACTTCCCCCTGTCATCCTTGATGGAACACCAGGAATCAGTACCCTTACACCAACAACCCCATCTACTGTCACCAACAATCATCTTGTTCTTACTCATGTTCATAATCATAAGACATACACTAAGTTCCATAACTATCTTTATTTTAATTGTTAAACTCTTTTTCAATACTCTTAGCCTCTTCCATGGCATACTTATACATAAGACCATAAGTATGATACTCTGCATCTTCCAGGTTATTTTCCCAGTAGTTCCAGTACTCATCCTGATCCTTTTCATCCATCTGGTTTACTACACCCTCAACACATCCTTCACCCTCAAACCAGTTTTCATAAACATCAGGATTAATAAGGTCCTCTACATCATAACACTCTGAATAAACTTCAAAGACTTTACTGACATAACTCTTGGCTGCAACAGCAACTTTTTCTTTTAATTTTTTGTCCATATTCTTAATTATTAATTGTTAATACTCATATGTAATCCCTTGGGTTTCTGAATGACAAACCCCAGGTTGACCTTCTCATTTTTGAGATGTACCACTTTGTATCCAGAGGGAAGATGGTACTTCTCTTTCAGGAGTTCATAGTCCCAGAACTTACCAATAGTGAAGTCCCCCAGATATTCAACTTCCTTGATGGGTTTCTGGACATAGTACTGGTACTTCATCACATCATTCTCCCCACATTCATTGTCAGGAAAGGTCTTCAAATCTGTTGTGACCTTGAACAGAGAGTAGTCAGATATCATAAGTTCCAGTTTTGCAATGATGTCTGAAACAGGAATCAGTCTCATATTATTAGTCCACTTGTCAAACCTGTAAAGTCCCTCAGGGTAGGGAGTGTCTACATCCTCAAACAGAAAAATCTTTCCATTGTTGGGTTTCAGTCCTTCTTTGAGAATCTTGTCTTTATTCTCAATCCTTGTGATGTGGTACAGTTCCTTCTTTGAACTCTCCATTTCATTAGTGTGTTTCATAATCTTGTTCATAATCTTTATCTTTTTAACTATCAATATTTTATCATTCAAACACCCTGGTTCTATTATTGTTCCCAAATCTCCTGTACCCTCCATACCCTTCTTCATCCTCTGGGTCATACAACACAGGATAGTCCCAATATTCTCCTTCATCATACTCTTCCAGGTCAGGATACTCTTCATCAAAATCCTGTGTGGTTGTGGTCTCAAAGGTCTCTTCCACAGGGACAGATACATTGGTCTCTTCCTGAACCTTGTTCATCTCTTCAACCCTGTTCCTCATCTCCTTCTCTTCAGGTGAGAGTCTGTGGATATGGTACTCTTCCAGAATCTCTTCCTCAAGGTCATAGTGGAGAAGGAGATTCATCACACCCTTCTTACCATACCTTTTAAGAACAGTACTCACCTTCATCCCATATGTGGAGTAAACACCTACCTTGACAGTGTCATCTTTCCCAAGAGTGATACCTGTGAAATACACTCCTTCAAGTTCTCTAAAAACAGTTTTAATATTCATCTTATTCATATTCATACCTTATATCATTTATCATTTTCCAGGGTTTCTAAAAGTCACCAAGTGGTGAGTTTTTCATCTCTTTTTTCCCCTCAAATCATGCTCTAATACAACTTTAATGATATTTTTTTATTATTCCAATGGAACTCAGAAGCCACCAATTGGTGACTTTGAAATAATGCCATTTTTGCCCTCTTTTGGGCAAAAATGAAGGAAAAATCAAGGTGTTCAAGAGTCAAAAAAAAGCCACCACTTGGTGACTTTTTGACACAAAAAAGACAAGACCAAACCAGCCTTGTCTCTCTCTCTTCTCTATGTGTGGGGGGCTACTCTATACCAAACATCTCCTTGATGTATGCTCTATGGTCATCTGTGGAACCTGCCACCTTGTTAACATCACCAGAATCTCCTTCAATAGCAAACTGCTCCATAGCATAGATGTCCCCATTAGTTTCCTTTTTGATGCTCCCCTTAATCTTGCTTCTATTTCCCCTTACCTCATTTTCAAGTCCAGCCTTGTCAGGAATATTGTTTATTGACCTGAGCCTTTCACAAATGTGCTTGAAGATATTATAGAACTCATCATTTGTTTTTATGTCTGACAACTTAATCCCATTCCCATCATTGAAAAGGATGAAGGTTAGGTATAGGGCTTTCAATTGGGCTCTCATCTTAATTGGATGCTCCTTGCCAGCATTGTCAACAAGTATGATGTCACAAGTCCTTCTGCTGTCCCATACACCATTCTTGCCCTCATTCTCTTCACCTTTGTCAATCTTGATAGAAAGTTCATAAGTCTTCCTTTCCTTGGCTTTGACCTTCTCAAGTAAGGAGACTATATCTGAAAAGGTAATGTCAATATTATGGCTTAAACCCTCCTCCAGGGATTGCTCAATCTTTGCAAGCTGCCTTTCCTTTGAGTAAACCTGAGTGCACTGCAATAAGATAGAGTGGTCCTCTAACCTCTCCATTTCTGGCTTCCTGACTGGGACAGGTATCCTCACTGGATGGCTCTCCCCACCAAGGAACACATACCTCTCATATCTGTCTGAAAGCTTAATGCCCTTACTGACCTCATTGAAGTCAAGCCCCCAGAACTCACACAGCATCTCAAGGACAGACTCCCTGTCTGACACCAGAACCTGAGCCCCTTCTTCTGTCTTGACCTTACATATATAACAGCCCCAGAGGCCAGAATACTGCACAGGAAGTGCATATACAATATGGCTCTGGCCAAGTTTTCCTGCAATGGAGATGATAGCCAGAATCTGCTGGGTGGTAGTGGAAGTTATGCCTTGGGTTGGATCTGTCAAAACAATTACCTGACCAAAGGGGATGTTTGCAATCTCCTGGGGTAGTCCATTCTGGGGTATCTTGATGGTGCTCATATCATTGGTTTTAGCTCTCAAAGATACAAAATCAGCCTCAGGAGAGCAAATCATTGATATCCTTGTTCATACTTTATTTGAAAAGAAAGAGAAAAAATGTATCTTTGGTATCAGAATAAACCTATGAATTACAACAACTATGTTTTCTCAACCTTGGGCAATACCTTTGCTTTTTGCAATACCTCTTACTTTTGGGATGCTGGTTGGAGGCAGGGAAGCAGGACATCCTATTCATTCTGACAATGCCTCATCACAGTTATTTGGCTTTATAGCATTAATTGCCAACATTGCCTTCATTATTGAAACTATATTTGTGGCAGATAAATGGTGGTATGGACTTGTTCTGGGAATAATAGCTTTCCTGTTAAGATATGTATATGACTTTTTAAGGTCCATTATCATAGTTGTTATTCCATTTTTTATCTGGCAGATAATAGAAGTTGTTGCAGGTATTGCAATGCCTATTTTATGTCATATTCTGCTTTATAAGTAATCATTCCAGTATGAGTAATGGTAATAAAATTAGTCCTTTTTATGGGATTCTAATATGGATTATTGTAGGTGCTTTCTTCTACCTCTTGTGCTCTTTGTTCAGCTGGTCCTTTCATATTGATGAGTGGAACTTATTTTCAAGGATTATAAAATGGATTGGTTTTATAGTTGAGGCTATGATTTTAGGTGAAGTCATAAGACAGATTGTTACTGGTGACAGGTTTGATCAATAGATTTATTATCTTTGAGGAAGCCAATAATTAGGAGTCACTAATATGACTCCTTTTTTGTTTGCAGATTCTACATATTCCACCATTAAAACAAAAGGAGAGACCCCTTGTCCCTCCTGATGCTGATATGAAAGTATGGAAAGTAGAGTATCACTCCAAATGAAAGTTTCAACATAGTCCTGCACACTCACAGGACACATATGGTATCACCCTGTATAATCCTTTAAAGGGGTAGGGGGTTCCCATCTCTGGTCACCCCTTGGAATATAATAAACTATGGCTTAAAAACTGCATCACAATAGTCTGTATTGGTGTTTTTATGTCTTGCATCTCTCTTGGTAGGAGTGGATGTCTGAAATACTAAAAGTGGATGTCCAAAATGGGGACTTCTCTGGTTCAGAAAGGGAGTTCATCATCTGAATCTTCTGTACAAAGGGGCCCCTCTCCACAGGGGGTATCATATAGTGGGTCCATCTCTATGTCATAGTAGAAGTCCTCATCCACTATCAGCCCCCACTTATTGATACAGGTGGAGTAGGTCTCATCATCCAAGTCCATAGGAATAATGGTGTAGGTGAGCTTCAACCTGTCTATGGCATTATTGCAGATTCTTCTCATCCAGGCATCAAAGGTAGGGTGGGTCATCCCTTCCTTGTCAGCCCAGTCAGGCTCACCCCTGAACTCATTGTTTATTGTGAAGTCCTTTTCCTCATTGCCATTGTAGTAAAGGTGCATAGCAGCAAGGTATCCAGCATAACCCTCTGCTTTCTTAAGAACATCATCCTTAATTGGTCTCTTTATGACATAGCCATAGATGGTCTTGAAGTTATAGCCATTCTCTGTCTGCTCTGAAGGGAGTAATAATGGCCTTGACAGTCTAATAATAGTTACTTTCATATCCTTTTATATTTTTGATTATAAGATATTTATGTGGTTTTGTTAATGGGATTATCTTGGACAGGCTCCTCCTTTTCAGTAAAGATAGGAGTGTTTTGCTTTACCTCTTTGAGTAAGTTGATAAGGTCATCCAGTGACTCATCCTTGAAGGTAGGAAGTAGCTTTAAGTGCAGCTCTCTGGTAGCAAGTTCATCCTGGAACTCCTGGTATGATTGGTTTATTTCCTCTATTGTCATATGATATTTATTGCTATTGTCTTGTATCCCTTAACTCTTACCTGATACCTATAAGAACACACCTTCCTTATTGTGCCTTACCTCTCTACCACCAAAGGGAAATCCTGATAAGCTGAAAGCTTGAAGGATTTCACTTCCAGGTGAAACCTGGACTTACCCCTTGTCTTATTTTCTCTTTCATTGACTTGTAGTGAATGAAATGAACTACAATAAGTATATTTATATACTATAGCACCATTTGACACCCATTAACTTATTGATAATCAGTGATTGTTATCTGATGTATTATGCTCATCAGAAACCATTTGACACCCCCTATGGGTTCTCTTAAACCTTTGTAGGGTAGGTTCACTTATAATCAGACCATTATCTTTCATCTTGTCAAGGTTCTGCTGATTGGTCAGAGTATCATCAAATAGTTCCTCTATCCTCTTCCATCTGATTTCCTTATCCTTTTTCCTTTGAAGTTCCACCTTCTGACCTGTTGTCTTACCTATTTTCAGTTTTGGATCCATACAATATGGTCTGGTATCAACCCTGTCACAGGTAACATCATTCCTCTGGACTGTTCTTATCAGTCCTTCAATCTTGTTCAAATTGGCTAAACTGGGTCTGAACATCCTCTTGGGGAAAGTGAGTTTCCATATTATATGACACACTGCAAAGTATCCCATCTCCAGGGTGTTGGTGACACCTATCTTCTTCAGGAAACACAGATAACTGTACAACTGCTCTACTACATCCTTTTTAGTCCTGCAAAGAACCTTGGAATGGAACTTACCCCCCTTCATCCTACAGGTATTATAGATCAACCAGGTCCCATCATTATATGCATAACCATCCACAAAGGTCTTGGGGGTTTCCCAAATCCCCTTGGAGTAGTCATATACCCTTTGCTTGCTGATGTCAGGAATGTATTTGTTGGTTAGTATCCTCCTATACAGTTCCTTTCTCATATTTACCCACTCTTTCTTGTTGTCCCAGTTGATATTACTGGTCTTCTTATTATTACCTAAATCTCTCATATTCAATCCCTTTATATTAAATATAACAAAAAAAACAAGGATTAGTGAAACAAGGGGAAGGGAAGGAAAGGAGTTATTGAACACAAGAGTTTTTGAACACAGTGGGTCTGCGACTGCGACAGCTGTCGCAGCACAGACTGACAGTTTGACTTTTTATGTCTAATTAATTGATTATAGCCAAGTTCCGGCGTGATAGCTGTATCAATATAAGTGTGTTCAATAACTGACAAGATTGCATAACAACACTTATTATGGAACAGATTATCATCATCTTGACTGACAGAGACAGGTACTTCCTGTCAATCATCTTTGCCCTGGCTGGTTGTCTGGCCAATGGTTATCTCCCTGCACCTGCTGTCAAGTCAGCAGTAGAAGCAGCAGACTTCTTGAAGAAACACCTTAATAGAACAGAAGTAGATGAACAGTAACCCCTACAAGAGAAAGTGCTGCATCTGCAAGAAACCCATAGAGGGAACAGGACACAACCCCATCCCTGTATGGCCAGTTGGCAGATGCTGTGACAAGTGTCATTCCACCTATGTCCTTCCTGCCAGGTATAGACTGATTGCCCAGCAGGCAGAAGAGGAGGAGGCTGAACAGGAAGAAACTGATAAGACCAATCAATAAACACCACCACTATGGACAAAGAAGAGAAAAGGTTCTGGGCAGCAGCCATCATCCTTGGAGGGATGGCAGCAAACTACCACCATAATCTTATCCCAGCCACTTACTGGGCAGCAGGAGCAGTGGAACTTGCAGACCACCTTCTGCAAACCCTTTCAGAGAGACCAATGAAGGATCCAAAAATGTCAAAATAATGTGGAACCTGAAAAGTATCAAAATAATCTTGGAAATCACTTTTGATACAGCCTGCCCCCTATGTCAAACTAACTTAAAAGATTAAAAGGTATGGAAGAACCTACAAAAGTATGCATCTATGCCAGGGTTAGTACCTCCCAGCAGGACTTTACCCATCAGCTGACCTCTTTGAGAGCCTATGCAAAGGAACACCACTACCAGGTGGTCAAGGAATATACTGAAAAGATAAGTGGAGCCAAGAAGGTGGCTGAAAGACAGGCCCTGTCTGAACTCCTGGAAGATGTGGAGAAGACCCAGGTCAAGAAGATACTGGTCTTTGAGTGCAGCAGGCTTTCCAGAAGGGCATTGGACTTCCTCTCCATCATTGAGAAACTGAATGAGAAAGGGGTGTCTGTCTTCATCTTACAGAATGGACTGGAAACCCTCCTCCCTGATGGAAAGGTCAATCCCATTGCAAGTCTGGTTCTGGGGATCATGTCCCAGTTCAATTCTATGGAGAGAGACCTGATCAGGGCAAGGATGAAGAATGGATATGACAATTTGAGAGCACAGCACCCAGGTGAGAAGGTGGTTGGAAGGAAGGTTGGGTATAGGAAGACCAACTACCAGGAAGAGTACTCCAAGGAAATCTCCCTCTTGAAGAAGGGGGTCTCTTTGAGGGACTGTCAGAGCCTGACAGGAACTTCAATCAACACTTTGAGGAAACTTAAATCAATGTTTGTGTGATATGGGAAGACCAAGAATGACCAGAAAGGATTACCTGGTGAAGTACAGGAAAGTCATCTTTGAGCTCAGGTATATGGAGAAGTCTTTGAGAAGGATAGCAAGAGAGCAGAAAGTTGGGCTCAGCACAGTAATGAGGCTCAAAAAGAAGTTTGCATTGTAAAAAAATATATGCATTACAGTGCATTGTTGGGCATATTTTTGAAAAAAGTGCATTTTTTTTGAAAAAAGTTGCACCAAAACCATCAAATCAAGCTCTTTTTTGTTATTTCTGTTAGTGAGAGTTCATTTCTGAACCTCTGGACAAGGACAGTCCTTGGTCAATAATCAGATTTAACATATTATGAATAAGGTAGTTAACAGTAACCCCATTGAGAATGGGGTAGGTTCAAGTGAGAACAAAGACAAGAAAGAGAAGAAAAAGAAAAGGTGTTGGGAAGACAGAGGGTACAAAGACCCACCATTCTATGATGAGTTTAGACCCTTCTGGGGACCTGGAAGTAAGTACAAACCTTGGATTAAGTGAAAGTAAATGTTTAATTTTTAATAATTTATGTGTATGAAGACTATTAATTTTAATGACAGGAATGTCTCTGTAACAATGACTTATGATGACTTACAGAGAATGTTAAAAGAGACTGTGGTGACCACTATGAGGGAGGTCAAGAATGAACAGAAGAAGATGGATAACCAGAAGTGGTTTGACACCACCCACACAGCACAGATGTTTGGTGTCCATGTCTCCACCATCAACAGGTGGAAACACTCTGGATACCTCACCCCCAGAACAGTTGGAGGTAGGGACTTCTTCTCCATTGAAGAAATCAACCACCTCCTGACCACTAACCCCAGATTGTCATAGGTATGAGTACAATCAATTTTGAGTTATCAAAGAAGGTAGATGAGACCAAGAAGGGACAGATACTTGTGAGGGTGTCTGTCTCCAGGTCATTTAGGGTGGGAGGTAAGACCAAGATTTTCATCTCCCCAAAGGACTGGGATGAGAAGAAACAGACCCTGAGAAGGACTTCCAAGGTGGAGAAGATTGAGAAACAAAGGGAAGTGGAAGAGAAAAGAACCCTTCTGAACAACCTCCAAGAACACATCTCCAAGGTCATCATAGAGACCAAGGATCTGGACACCAAGAAGACCAAGGGAGAAAGACAGGAGTGGATGGACTATGTGATTGCATCCTTCTATGACCCCTGTGTCCAATTGGTCAAGGAGAAGAACCTGACCTTTGAAGACTTTGCAAAGGTCTATGTGGAAGTAAGGAGTAAGGAAGAACACTGGAAACTCTCTGATATGAAACAGATGAACCAGAGGAAAGTTTGGGACCACCCCTCATTTGATAAGTTGAGTGCAGTCCAAACCCAGGTGAAGAAGATGAACCCCAACCTTCTGATGGACAACATAACAGGGGAAACCCTGGATGAGTACCAGAACTTCCTCATCAAGGAAGGATTCCTGAATACCACCATAGAAAACCACATAAGTTACTTCAAACAGATACTGAAGTGGGCAAACAAGAAGGGTTACCTCAAACATGGTGATGATGTCATACAACACAAGACCCCTAAACTGGAACAGTCCAAACCCAAGGCAGTGAACTACCTCCAGTGGGAAGAGTTTGAAAAGATGTACAACTATAAGTTTGATGAAGGGGAAGAACACCTGGAACTTACAAGGGACAGGTTCTGTTTTGCCTGTGTCACCTCATTGAGACACAGTGATATGGAAATCCTGAAGAAAGCTGACTTTGATGATTATGACAACCCAACTTCTTTCTCCTTTGTGAGTAAGAAGACCCATGACAGTCTGACCATCTTCCTGAACAAGTACAGTAAGGAACTCTACCTGAAGTACAGGGATATCCCCACAAAAGATGGTCTTATGTTTCCTCCCAAGTCCAACCAGAAGATGAATGATAACTTGAAGGTCATTGCTAAGAAACTGGGGTTCACCAGGGATATCACCAAGATGCAGTTTTGTGGAAAGGACAGGATAGATGAGACAAAGAGGTTATGTGATGTTATTGGAACCCACTCTGCAAGGAGAACCTTTGTGGTTCATGCTCTTGAAATGGGATGGTCTCCACAACTGGTTATGTCTTTTACTGGTCATGAGGAGTATGACACTATGAAACCATACATTGCTCTCACTGACAAGAACAGGAAGAATATGATGGAAACCAACTTTTGATGTTATGGAAAGGATTATTAAATGGGGAATGACTTATGTTGTTCCTCATTTTCTTTATATTAGAGAAAACAATTGGAAATGAAAGAGATAAGTAAACACATTGAAGGTCTGGAAGCCACCTTGGAGACCTTATTCACATCACTTTTTACTGATGATGAACTGAACCTTATCTACATTGAGGCAGACTATTCCTGTGAGAACCTTTCCTTGAAGAAGGCATGGGTCAAGGTGTCTAACTTGGTGGTTCCTGGTATCACAAACAAGGAAATGGTTCTGATTCATCTGCTCTGGTTCCAGTCAATAAACAGAGTGGTCATCTATGATGCAGACCCTGTTTCACAGGCTGTACTCATCAGCCTTCATTTTGAAAAGCCCAAACAGGAGCCCAAGAGGACATAAAGTGGAGAAAGATATTGATGGACAATGAAAAAGGAGGACTTTAACGACCTCCTTCTTACCCATAGACTCTATAACCCAGTAATGATGCAATCATCTTCAGTCCTAATTTTTTCAAATGCAGATGCAATATCTTCTGGGGTGAGATTCTCATTTACATATGCTGATCCCTTTGAGGGGTCTGGTTTATAATTAAGAAAGCCAAGTTCTTCAAGTCTATTGACTGGTGAATAGTAATCATTGTCACTTAATGCCCTAACTCCATTCTTGGGTTTTATCTTGTCAACAATCATTGCAACAAAACCTGCTAATACAGCACCAAGCCCTATACTAACTATGATTGCAAAAGCATATACAAAAAATGTTGGTTCAAGATCAGCAACCTTGTATAGAAAGTAAAACACTAAGCCTGAACAAATAAGCCATAAAACCCTGAAAAAAGGTGCTTTCCACTTTGGGTAATGGAGATAGAAGCACTGCTCACAACGAGGGATATGAACTTCCACCTCATTGTATTTGTAACCAAGCCATAACTTAAGACCAGATTTAATAAAATAAAGCCTTTGAGTCTCTTCATACTCCTCTGATGGTGTCCCATGAGAACAATAATAACACTTGAGATTGGGGTTCTTATAGTTTGGCCTAATATGTAACATAATGATGTACTTTGATTCTTTTACAAATATAATAATTTTTACACTATGACATAAGGAATAAGAAAATATACCCAACAAATAAACACACCATTGGTGCATTTTTGGTGCAACTTTTTTGAGCTCTAAAAAAAGAAAAAACCCATCTGAGTATATTCAGATAGGGTTTTTAAATTGTTCAAAGCGGAGAGACCGAGATTCGAACTCGGGATACCCTTTTGGAGTATACACGCTTTCCAGGCGTGCCTCTTAAGCCACTCGAGCATCTCTCCA
>OCTW011517901.1_pt1 | contig 31119 bp, 30 predicted proteins | sample 1539671 | NCBI WGS metagenome assembly OCTW01 (sample SAMN02144230, study PRJEB22623) | gut metagenome | biome: sheep rumen | host: Ovis aries | place: New Zealand | reverse complement strand
GGGTTTGGCTGTTCGCCAATTAAAGTGGTACGCGAGCTGGGTTCAAAACGTCGTGAGACAGTTTGGTCCCTATCTGTCGTGGGCGTAGGATGTTTGAAGGGTCTAGTCCCTAGTACGAGAGGACCGGGATTAACGAGGCACTGGTATATCGGTTGTCGCGCCAGCGGCATGGCCGGGTAGCTACCCTCGGAAGAGATAAATGCTGAAAGCATATAAGCATGAAGCTCGCCCTAAGATGAGACATCCCATTCGAAAGAAGTAAGAGCCCTCCAATGTCAGGAGGTTGATAGGTTAGATCTGTAAGCGTTGTAAGGCGTTGAGGAGACTAATACTAATAGCTCGAGGACTTAATTTCACTAATTTCTAATTTTAGAATGAGTAAGCTAAGTCGCTTAGATTTATAACAATTGATTGAAAGAATATGATATAGTAGTATCCGGTATTCAAAGAACATTGAGTACAAGAAAAAGTCTGGTGGCGATGGCACGGTGGTCACACCTGTTCCCATCCCGAACACAGAAGTTAAGCACCGTAGTGGCGAAAATAGTATGGCTCGAAAGGCCAGCAAAGATAGCGCGCTGCTGGGCTTTTTCTTTTATGGGGTCTTTTGACCCTTTTTTTCTTTGGCAAAAGAAGCAAAATGTTCAACCTTTAACCATAGGTTAATGGCTAATTTGCATATCCCATTCAAGTGTGCGATAATACGTAGGCTTTATTAAGCGTTTTTTTAGACTTATGGCAGTAGCAAAGAAAACCAAATACGGGGAGATCAAAATCTCCGAAGACGCAATTGCGCAAGTCGCCGGAGAAGCCGCGACTTCCTGCTATGGAGTGATGGGCCTTGTTGCCAAAAACACACTCACCAGCGCCATCTCTGAAGGAGTCAATAAGCTCCTTAAGAAAAGAGATTACGTCAAGGGAGTTTATTGCTTAAAAGCCAAAAAAGGTTACCAGGTTGATGTCTATATCGTCGTCGCCTATGGTGTGAAATTGACCGAAGTCGTCATGGAAGTCCAAAAGAAGATCGCCTACGATTTGAAAAAAACCTTCCCGATCGACTTCTGGAGAGTCAACGTCTTCATCCAAGACGTGCAAGAAATTGAGTAATCAAAATGAAACATATCAACGGACAAGAATTAAAACAACTATTCTTATCGGGCGCCAATAATCTCTATAATCACTATCCGGAAATCGACCAATTGAACGTTTTCCCGGTTCCTGATGGCGACACCGGAATGAATATGAACCTCACCTTAACGTCGGGTTCCAAAGAAATCCAAAACAACAATGATGAATCAGTAGAAACGATTTCCCATCTTTTTGCCAGAGGCTTAATGATGGGGGCGAGAGGAAATTCTGGCGTCATCACTTCCCAGATTTTCAAAGGCTTTTCTGAAGCTTGCAAAGGGAAGGACGTCTTAACCCCAAAAGATTTATCCACGGCATTTAGCAAAGGCAAAGAAATCGCCTATAAGGCCGTTAAAACGCCTGTCGAGGGAACGATTTTAACCGTCATTCGTGAGGCAAGCGCCGCATTAAGTGAAAAAATCAAGACCGTCTCCACGATTGAAATGGCCTTAGATCTTCTTTTGAAAGAAGCGAATAAATCCTTGAAGCACACCCCTGATCTCCTTCCTGTCTTGAAACAGGTTGGCGTCGTTGATTCTGGCGGTGCCGGTTTAACCGTGATCATCGAAGGCATGGCCAAAGCCGCCAAGGGAAAATTCGTTGAACGCAATGAGAATCTGGCTGAGGGAGAAGCGGTATCTAACGTTCTTTCAACCCCGACAGGAAAATACGCCGGAGCCCAGCTTTCCGAATCCGAAGAGGGCTATGGTTATTGCACCCAGTTGTTGATCCGCCTTGGAAATACCGAGGAGGGCAAAAAGCCTTTCAATGAAGAAAAATTCAAAAATTTCCTCGCCAATCACGGGAAATCTTTGGTCTTGGTTCGTGACGATGATTTAGTCAAAGTCCACGTCCACACCTTAACGCCAGGCATGATGCTTAATTATGCTCAACAATATGGCGAATTCTTGACCATCACCATCGAGAATATGTCGGAAGAGCATCACAATATCGAGCATGGTCAAAATGCAACTGACATGGCCGGCAATATCGCCCGGGCAAAAGCGGAGAAAGAAGCGGCCGCCGCGATGAACACGCCGTTAAAAGAATTCGGCTTGATCGCCGTCTCTTCTGGCGAAGGCTTAGATGAGATGTTCCGAGAGCTAGGAGTCGATGTCATTGTTTCTGGCGGTCAGACCATGAACCCATCCACTCAAGATTTCTTAGAAGCCATTAAGAAAACCCACGCAAGAAATGTCTTCATCCTTCCAAACAACTCCAACATCGTTTTGGCGGCCACCCAGGCTTGCGATGTGATGGTGGAAGATCCTGAAATTCATCCTTATGTGATTCCGTCCAAGAGCATCCCTCAAGGATTGAACGCCTTGATGCAATTCACCCCAGATCGGGATCCGGATGAAGTTTATGAAAGCATGAAAGCCGCTTTAAAAAGCGTCACTTCCGGCTCCATCACTTATGCGATCAAAGACACCGATATCGGTGGAGTGCATATCACCAAAGATTATTACATGGCAATGCGCGATGATAAGAAAGTCGTTGCCTGCGTGCCAGATAAAATCGATGCCTTAAAGGCGTTGGTTGAGTCGATGGCCACCCCCGACGTTGCCGTTTTGACCATCATTGCCGGGGCAGATATCAAAGAAAGAGATATCTCCATCCTTAACGAAGCTCTCCAACAATCATACCCAGACATTGAGATCAATATGTCTAGCGGCGGTCAGCCAATTTATAGTTTCTTGGTCGGAGCTGAATAAAAACCATCCTTCAAAGCCCATCCTACAAAGTGGGCTTTTTCGATGCCAAAATCTCAAGTTCTTTCTTTAATGATGGTAAAATACCATTAATGGCATTATCTAAGTCGAAAGCATTCAACGAAGCCTTGAAATCCATCGGCATTCAAACCCCGATGGACGTCCTCCGCCATTTGCCACGGAGATATGAAGATTTCACTTATTCTCCTGCCAGAGGGCTTTACCAACATAAAGAACGCGTGGTCCTTTATGGAAAATTAAGCGGAGCTTTGCCACGCCCCCTTCGTTTTTCCCATCGAACTCTTTATCGTTTCACTTTTGAGACCACGTCCTCTTTCGTTTTTGAAATTGAGGCTTGGAATCAGACCTACCTTTCGCATTATCTAAACACCACAGATTTTTTTACCTTGGTTGGCTATTTTGACGCGAAAAGAAACAAAATCACCTTATCGAAGATTTTGAAAGGCAAAGTGGAAAAGGCAAATTCTTTAAAACCGATCTATTCCTTGCCAAACAACATCCAAAATCACGTCTTCCAGGCTTTGGTGAAACGTTCTCTTCTTTCTCTGGAGCATGAATTGAAAGAGGTTATTCCTGAAACTTATCGCCAGAAATATCGCCTTGAATCTCGCTGGAACGCTTATAAATATGTTCATTTCCCCAACAGCAAAGAGGAGATTCATCAAGGGATGCGTGTCCTTAAATATGAGGAAGCCTTGGAATTCTCTTTAAAGAATCAACTTGTCCGAGGGGAGAATCGCGCTCTAAGAAAAGATTGGCGAAGAAAGATCGACCGAACCCTTTTAGAACGGTTCATCAAAAGTTTGCCTTATCCCCCAACCAAAGATCAGAGAAAAGCCTTTCAAGAATGTCTTTCCGATATGGATTCCGAACGGGTCATGTATCGACTTTTGCAAGGAGATGTGGGCACGGGAAAAACTCTTGTTGCCGCCTTATGCGCTTTTGCTAATCATCTTCGAAGCGAACAAACCGCGATCATGGCGCCTACGGACACTTTGGCCAGACAGCATTACGAAAATCTAAAAGCCATTTTCGAAGGAACAAATGTCAATCTTGGCCTTTTAGTCGGGGCGATGAGCGCTTCTGAAAAACACGCCGTGATGCGGGATTTAGAAGATGGAACTTTGGATGTTGTGGTGGGCACCCACGCTCTTTTTTCCAAATCCGTCAAGTATGCCTATCTTGGTTTGGCTATTATCGATGAGCAACATAAATTCGGGGTTAATCAGAGAACGTTGCTGGTCGGAAAAGGAGAACATGCCGATTTATTGATGATGTCTGCCACGCCAATCCCAAGGACTTTGACTTTGACCATTTATGGAGATTTGGACGTTTCGACATTGACCGAATTTCCTGCAGGGGCGAGAGATGTTTCGACTACCATTTTGCCGCCGGAAAGCAAAAAAATCGATTCCCTCATCGAAGAGGCCCTCTCTTCAAAACATCGCATTTTCGTGGTGGTCCCCCAGATCGAAGGAGGAGAAGAGGCCGAGACATCCGTCCTCAGAGTAGCGGAAGAATACAAAAAACGCTATCCTGGCAAAATCACGATGATGCACGGGAAAATGGATGAAGAAAGCAAAGAAGTCGCTACATTGGCCTTTAAAACGGGTTTATGCCCGATTCTGGTGGCCACGTCTCTCATCGAAGTGGGGATCGATGTCAAAGCGGCCAACACGATGATTGTCTATTCCCCGACCCATTTCTCACTCTCCTCTCTCCATCAGTTGCGCGGGAGAATCGGAAGAGATGGCTCAAAGGCCCACTTTATCATGGCTTATAAGAAAGGGAGCGCAGAAACGGAAGATGAGGAGAAATTAAAGATTCTGCTCGAATCCAATGATGGTTTTAGAATCGCCGAGGAAGATTTGCGACTTCGTGGTCCTGGGGAAATTGTCGGGACCAAACAATCGGGATTGCCTGACTTCCTAACCCTCAACATCATCGACGATTTCAAAATCTTTGAATGCGCCAGAGATGACGCCACGGAAATTCTTTCTCGTCAGAACGCCTATGAAAACGAAGCCATTCTACAAGAAGTCACTAAAGAAGATACCCCCTTCCTTTTACCCTAGAAATATCATAGGCCTCTAGTTATACTAGAGAAGGCAATTTGTCACGAGGAGACGATATGAAAAAAATTGTTGTCGATATGATGGGTTCCGATTTAGGCACCCAAGCTACCATTGGGGCGGTTTTGACATTTCACAAAGACCATCCCGACTACCAGATTTTCGCCGTCGGGAAACAAGAAGAATTAGAACCCCTGAAAGAAGCTGCGACCATCGTGGATGCTAGAGATGTCGTCCCAATGACAGCGGGGGCTTTAGAAGTGCTCCGCATGAAAACTTCCTCGATGGTAGTTGCCATCGATACCTTCCTTGCCGAAAAAGCCGATGGCATCATTTCGGCTGGCGCGACGGGTGCTTTTTTGAGCGCTGTCACGTTGAGATTGAAGAAAATCCCAGGCGTTTTGCGTCCGGCTTTGATCACCAATTTCCCTAATCTTAAAAAAGGCGGGTACGTGACGTTATTAGATGTTGGCGCCTCCAATGAGAACACGCCAGAAGAAATGGCTCAGTTTGCTTTTATGGGCACTTTATTTGCCAAGGCGGTTTTCGGGCTCGAAAACCCAGAAGTCAAACTCTTAGCCAACGGCACAGAAGAAGGAAAAGGATCGCCAGAAGGAAAAGAGGCCTTCAAGCTTCTTTCGGAAGACAAGCGAATCAATTTCCAGGGAAACACCGAGGGAAGCGCTGTCTTTACTGACACCGCCGATGTCGTTGTCACCGATGGATTCACAGGTAACGTGATGTTGAAATCTTCGGAAGGCGCGATTAAAGCGATGTCGGGTTTGATGAAAAAAGGGTTCAAAAAGAACTTCAAACGCAAAATGGGCTATTTGCTGGCCAAAGGCGCCATCAAAGAACTTAAAGCCGTTTTGGACCCAAAGAATGTTGGCGGGGCCATGTTGATTGGCGTCAATGGCGTTGCCGTCAAAGCGCATGGCAACAGCACGGATGTTTCTTTCCGCAGTGCCATGGAAGTCGAATATCGAATGATTGAGGCGGGAATTACCGAGAAAATCGCCCAAGGATTCAAAGAAGCAGAACAATAACAATGAGCCGACCAATCAAAGAACTTCTGACAAAGATGGGCATCAAGACCCAGAACGAAACGCTTTATGAAGAAGCTCTGACCCATTCTTCCCATAACGCAATCAACACCTCCGGGCAACATTTCGATTATGAGAGATTGGAATTTTTAGGTGACTCTTTGGTTGGCTTTGTCGTCGGACAACTTTGTTATCGTCTTCATCCAGAAATGTCAGAAGGAGATCTCTCTGTCTTGAAATCTCAATTTATCCGCACCGAATTCGAAGGTGGATTAGGATTAGAGCTTGGCTTAGGTGATTATGTCCAAGTCGGCCCGTCTTATACGGCTGACCCAAAGAAGTCACTTTCCTTGATGGAAGATATCTTTGAATCCTTCACGGGTGCTTTATATTTAGACAAAGGCTTTGACGTGGCCAACGAATTTTTGATCTCGCTTTATTACGAACGCATCAAAAACGGCAAAATCGAAGTCTCCGAGAATCCGAAAAGCGAACTTCAGGAATTGTTGCAAGCGGACTATAAACAAGCCGTCACTTATCGCCTGATTGATGAAGAAGACCATGCCGATGGCCATTATTTTGTGATGGGTGCCTATTTCGAGAATTTCGAATTGGGCGAAGGAAAAGGAAAATCCAAAAAAGAGGCGGAACAGAATGCGGCAAGAGACGCTTTGGCTAAAAAAGCCTATATTGGATTGAAATAAAGAGGTACGTATGGGTTTATTTGCATATTTAAAAAACAAATTCTCGAAAAAGAAAGACGATCAAAAAGAACAAATCACCGCGGAGAAATACCAAAAAGGCTTGGCAAAATCGCGTGCCGCCTTTGCCGATCGTCTGGAAGAATTATCCAAGCGTTATGAGAAAGTCAATTCTGACTATTTCGACGAGTTGGAACAAATTTTAATCGAGGCGGATGTCGGCGTGGAACTGACGTTAAAATTGCTCGATCAATTGCTAAGCAAATCCCAAAAAGAGAACATCTCCGAGCCAAAGCGAATCAATGAAGAACTCATCGATATGATGTTTGTTGATTATCTCGAAAGTGGTGACTCTATCGTCAATGACGTGCAATTCCAAGAAGGCCAGCCAACCGTTTTATTGGTGATTGGGGTCAATGGAGTCGGGAAGACCACCTCAATTGCCAAACTTGCCAAGCGTTATCAAAACCAAGGCAAAAAAGTGATGCTTGCGGCCGCGGACACTTTCCGTGCCGGCGCGGTCGAACAATTGAAGATCTGGGCCTCTCGTTTAGCTTGCCCGATTGTCACTGGGGCTGAGAATTCCGACCCTGCCTCCGTCTGTTTTGATGCCGCCCGTTACGCCAAAGAACACGGGATTGATTTATTAATCGTTGATACGGCAGGACGTCTTCAAAACAAGAAAAACCTGATGGACGAATTGGCTAAAATGAAGCGCGTCCTTTCTAGAGAAATCAGTAACGCCCCCCACGAAACTTTCCTCGTAATCGATGGGACGACAGGACAAAATGGCGTTCAGCAAGCCATCTCTTTCAAAGAAGTCGTCGATTTGACGGGAATCGTCATCACCAAAATGGATGGCACTTCCAAAGGAGGCATCATCCTTTCCATTCGTGATGAATTAGGAGTGCCTGTCCGCTTCATTGGGTTAGGCGAGAAAATGGATGACTTAGAAGAATTTGATTTGGATGAATATCTCCATGCATTATTGGTAGGGGAGAGAAAAGAATGAGCGAGGAAATCATCACCAAACGAGAAAACGCCTTATCTTTGTTTGAGGAATACAAACCCTTGCTCACCCAAACACAGCAAGAGATTTTCACCGAATATTATCTTTACGATCTTTCTTTGTCAGAAATCGCGGAGAATCACAAAATCTCTAAAGCGGCCGCTTCTGATTCTTTGCATAAAAGTTTGGCGAAATTGGAAGAATATGAGGCAAAACTTCATGAAGTGTCTTTTAAAAAGAAACTTCAAAAAGCGATAGCGAACGGAGACCTTGAGACCATAAAGGAGGTCATTGACAATGGCATTTGAATCCTTAACTGAGAAATTTGGAAATATCTTTAAGAAAATGCGTCGCGAGACGACTTTAACGGAAGCGAATATGGATGCCGCGTTGCGGGAGATCCGTGTCGCTCTTTTGGAAGCAGACGTCAACTATAAAGTCGTCAAGGCTTTCACCTCCGACGTCAAAGAAAAAGCGTTAGGCCAAGAGGTGTTAAAAAAAGTCAACCCGTCCCAGCAATTAATCAAAATCTGTCACGATGAATTGGTGGAATTGCTTGGCGCAGACAATACAGAAATCTCCTATAACAAAACTGGTTTAACCACGATCATGTTGGTCGGTTTGCAAGGCACAGGAAAAACGACTTCGGCTGGCAAATTGGCTCTTTTGCAGAAAAACAAGCTGAAAAAGAAAGTCCTTTTGGCAGGCTTAGACGTCTACCGTCCAGCTGCGATTGAACAATTGGGAACGATTTCCAGACAGATCCAAGTCGATTTCTTTGAGATGGGGACTGACGTTGATCCAGTGGATGTGGCTAAGAAAGCCAAAGAACGGGCCGTGGCTGAGGGTTATGATGTTTTGATTTTAGATACCGCTGGGCGTCTTCAAATCGACGAGGCTTTAATGGATGAATTAAAGAATGTCAATGCCGCCGTACATCCAGACGAGATTCTTCTTTTAGTCGATGCCATGGCAGGCCAAGATGCCGTCAATGTCGCCAACACTTTCAACGCCAAACTCCGTTTAACCGGCGTCATCATGTCCAAACTTGATGGCGATGCGAAAGGCGGCTCTTCTCTGTCCATCAAATATATGACCGGCTTGCCGGTAAAATTCGCCGGCGTCGGTGAAAAACTCTCTGATTTAGACGTTTTCTATCCTGACCGCATGGCCGACCGTATCCTTGGTATGGGCGATGTCATTTCCTTGGTGGAAAAAGCACAAGAAGTCATCGATGAAAAAGAAGCGGCCAAAGAAGCCAAGAAACTCATGAAAGGGGAATTTACCCTGGATGATATGTTGAAACAGATGAAGACCGTTCAAAGGATGGGATCGGTCTCTGCGTTAGCGAAATTGATACCAGGGATGCCTAAATTGACCCCAGAACAGCAAGAAGCCGCTGAAAAAAGAATGCGTGATTTTGAGACGATTATCAATTCCATGACGCCTTATGAAAGAAGGCATCCGGAAACTTTGAAATTCTCTCATAAAAACAGAATTGCCAAAGGGTCGGGGAAAACTAATGCTGATGTGAATCGCGTCATCAAACAATGGGAAAAATCCAAAGAGATGATGAAGCAGATGCAACAATATCAGAAGAGTGGAAAAATGCCCCCGATGGGAGGCATGGGAGGATTCCGTTAATCTCTAATCCTTCTTTTTGATGAATTTATGGCCTTTCTCCAAGGCGTCTTGTTCCCATTTCGGGGTTTCTCCCGATTCGGCTTCGCGAAGGAGTTTAAGGTCATTTTTTGTTAATTTCAGTTGAGCAAATAAATCAGGACGATATTTTCGTGTTAGGAGCAGTGCTTGTTTTCTTCGCCATTTTTGAATTGCTTCATGATTACCTGAATAGAGGATGTCTGGTACTTTGGCACCTTCAAAATCGTAAGGTTCCGTATATTGAGGATATTCCAGCAATGGCTCATTGAAAGATTCGTCTTCTAATGATGCATTCGTAATCGCGCCTTCTAAAAGACGGATGACGGAATCGGAGACTGCCATAGCAGGAATTTCCCCTCCAGTAAGAATGTAATCGCCGATCGAAAGCAATTCGTCGACATAATCATTCACACGTTCATCAATGCCTTCATAATGACCGCAGATGAGAATAAGATGATCCAGTTTGGCATATGATTTTGCGATTTTCTCATCATAGGTTTTTCCTCTTGGAGAGAACAAAACCGTATGACATCCCTCGCTCTTTTTGTCTTTTAAGGCGTCAATGATGGGCTGGCATTTTTCAATTAATCCTGCCCCTCCTCCAATCGGTGGAGTGTCGGTTCTGCCATATTTATCTTTGGTATAGTCACGAATTTGGACGCATTCGATTTCAACCACGCCTTTAGCAATCGCCCGTTTGATGATCGAATTGGATAAGAATCCTTCGAACATCTCCGGAAATAAAGTTAAAATCGTGATTTTCATAAGAGCCCTGGAATCACATGAACGGTGATTTCTTTCTTTTCAATATCGAGGGTTTCGATGAATTCTTTCATCACGAATGGGATGTAGCAAGTTTTGCCATTGGTTTCTTTGATTTTGAAATTCGAAGAACTTGAGAAAGTGAGAACGTCAATGACCTCACCAATCAGTTCTCCGGTTTCTGCATTAAGAACATGGCACCCAATCAAGTCGGAAAGACGATAAAATCCTTCCGGAAGTGGGGCTTCATCTTCTGGGATTTCGATATGAAAACCGATGAAACCTTCGACCGCATTGATATCTTCAAGGTCTTTGAAGGCAAGAAAATAATAGTCTCCGGAATCTCGGAAATAAGATACGATGACTTCTTTTCTTTCCCCGGTTTTTTCATTGAGAAGAGTTAATTTCGTTCCAAGATGAAAACGGCTAGACGCAAAAGAAGTCATGCTTTTGCAACGCAATTGCCCTTGAAGGCCGAATGTTTTAACGATAGTTCCTAATCTAATGTATTTCATTTTGGAAAGAAATGACGCCGATTACTCAGCGTCATTCTCCTTTTCTTTTCCTTCTTCGCCGAAGCTTTCGAATTTCAAGTGAATGCGAACGTTGGAATTGTCTGCTTTGCCAGCGATGCCGATGGCTTCACGCAAAGCGTTGGCAACAATGCCTTTCTTACCGATCAAACGAGCAGTGTCATCGTCTTCTGCGGCGATGAGAATCGAAACGTCTTTTTCGGTGGATCCAGGCAATTCGCGAATCATGATGGAATCGCTATGCTCGACGAGTGGATCGACGAGGCCATGAATGACCTTTTCGTAATCGATCATTATTTCTTCCCCTTGGAAGTGGTTTTGGTTGCAGCAAATTTTGCCATGATGCCCTTACGGGTGAACATTGCACGAACGCTGTCGGATGGGGCGGCACCATTGCTGAGCCATTTAAGTGCTAACTCTTCATTGATATCGGCTTTTTCTTCGCCTAATGCAGGATCATAGGTTCCGATTTGTTCGATATAACGGCCATCTCTTGGCGAGCGGGAGTCCGCAACGACGACACGATAGAATGGGTCTTTATGACGACCAATACGAGTTAATCTGATTTTGACTGACATGATTAATTTCTCCTTTTCCGGGGAATATATTATTCTCAAGAATAAGGGGTGTCAAGTAAATTTACTTAACGGTTTAATCGCCTTTGGCAAAGCAAAACAGTTTTAGCGATCCGACTGATGGATTATTTTGTAACGTCGGATCACGTCGATCACATCAATGACCAAGAACATAACCCCCAATAAAACAGAGATAAGAGCGAAAATGAGATAGCAATCATTATAATGTCCTGGGTCGACTCCACCAGAATAATACGAGTTGTCACAATACGCTTCTGGGTGAATCCAACTAAGAAAGGCGAAAATCATGAACAAGATGAGCGAAACAAAAAATAAAAGTTCGCTTATGATTTTGCTTATTGATTGTTTTGACCAACGGATTGTTGCCATAACGAAAGCGAATGAAGCAACGATGAAAAAAAGGATGATCGGTCTTCGATGGAATATCAGTCCCAAGACCGCCCCGATGATCAAAAGAGAGGGCGCGACAAACGATAAAATATCCAATGTTTTGGAATCTTTCTCGGAGAAGTTTCCAAAGATGAAATGGACAATCAAAGAGATAAAAGAAAGCGCGGCACCCAAATAAAATGGGATTTGATGCCACGAAATGTAAACATCCTCGATGTAAAACCTTGTATCGCCGTATTCGCTAACGGGCGTATAAGGTAAACCTTCTCTCTTGGCTAAATAGTTGTACATCAAGGAGTGGCAAATAAACACCGAAGAGGTTAATACGGCGGCGATAGCGAGCGCAGAGACAATGATTTTCAGAATTTTATTGCCTTGGCGCGACAAACAATATGCGCTGGATCCAATCGCCAAAAAATTGAAGAAAATCATTAGGAATATCCCATCAGCAGATTTTGCGATGGCCGTTGGGATCGATGCGATAAACACACCTAATTCAAGCAGGGAGAAATAAAGGAGCGGGTCAGTAACAAATTTTCTTAACTTATTTTTCATAAAAAGCCTCAAAAAGCAACTTGTTAAACGAATCACGGCAACTTAAATCATCGAAAAAACGAAGCGTGATGAATCGATTGCGCAAGTCGGAAACAATTTCCTTACTGACTCAATGATAACGCTTCTTCCTTTTTTTTAAAAAGTCTTGAAACTTTCCAACGGTTTTGACTTGTCAAAGGTTTTTTCATCACTTAGAATACTACTCGCGTCTATTATTAGACGATACGCAAGCTCCGCCATCCTTAGTCACTTGGATGAGAACTTGAAGAGAACGTAATTCATTCGATAAGGAGGAACAAGTCATGAACTTAAATTTAGTTGAAGAAGTTACTGCTTCCCAAATTCGCAAAGACATTCCTGATTTCTCTGCCGGCGACACCGTCAAGGTCTCCGTCCGTATCATTGAAAACAAAAAGGAACGTATCCAGAACTACGAAGGCGTTGTTATCCAACGTCGTGGCCATGGTGTTAGCGAAACCTTCACCGTCAGAAAGATGTCCAGCGGCATCGGTGTGGAAAGAATCTTCCCAATCAATTCTCCATCCATCGCTGCGATCACCGTCGTCAGATATGGTAAAGTCCGCCGTGCGAGAATCCACTATATGCGTGGTCTCTCTGGCAAAGCCGCCCGTATCAAAGAAATTAAAAAATAAGCTTATTGCTGAAATTAAAAAAGTGACATCAGGCCCTGAAATATGGGCCTTTTCTTTTGTTCCCCTAGGTTGAGAAAGCCTCAGGCTTTCATTATAATTTTGACTATGAGTGAAACGATTGACGTTAACCAACTAGACACACTTCCGCCTTTAAACACAAAGCAAGAAGAGAAGCCGTGGAAAAAGCCACTCCACATTGCATTGCAAACTCTGATGGTCCTTCTTTTTGCCGTCGTTTTTAGCGTGTCCACTCAGATCACTTATGATTATTCGCGTTATCAAAAATTCTATGTGAATGGTGAATCGATGTATCCGACCTTCAATGCTCAAGCTGAGGTCTATGATAGCGAAGGGAAAAGATGCTATGTCAACACCGACGTTTATCGAATTGGGAATTTTGGGTCTCTTGGCTATCGTTATCTTTGTGATTATGGCTTAATGGATGACAAGACGGGATTTCTTAATGAAATTGAGCGTTTTTCTATTGTCGTGACCTATTACAACGAGGATTTCTTCACCAAAGGAGATGGAACTCATACGCTGAAAGACGGAGCTGAATTGAAGATTAAACGTGTGATTGGGCTTCCTGGAGAGACGCTTTATTTTGATGGTGGTGGCAATTTATACGTTAAAGGCGCCGATGAGAATGGCTTTTCATCAATCGCCCAGCCTTTCTTAGAGATCAATCCGTGGGATACAGCCTCAAGAAATTGGTCCGCTCAAGCCAAAGCGCAAACCATCTCCGGAGCCAATTATGCGAACGGTTCCTCTCATCCCATTACCTTAGGGAACGATGAGTATTTCTTGTGTGGCGACAATCGAATCAAAGGATGTAGCAAAGATTCACGTTCCGTCGGCCCCGTCCATTCTTATGCCTTTCTTGGCCGCGTAGTCACGATCATCGGAAAATGTTGGTATACCATCAACCAAGACGGGACCTCTAACGAACAAGTCAAATGGAACAGCGTGATTATGCCTTGGAATCTACAATATTTATGAGTGACTTTCAGCAACAGAAAAACGTTCATTATTTCCCAGGCCATATGGCGAAAGCGTTAAATGCGCTTGGACCGATGGTGAAAGGCAGCGATCTTATCGTGGAAATCTGCGATGCTCGTGCCCCTTTTAGCACACGCAATCCAATGCTTTCTTCCCTGATCGGCCAAAAGCCGCATCTTTTGGTTTTATCGAAAATGGATAAAGCCGATCCTTTGATCACTCAAGCGTGGGTGGAAACTTTTGCCAAACAGGGCTTAATCGCTTTCACCAGCGATCTAAAACATGAGAAAGTCATCAATGTCCTTCTTAAAATGAGCGTTCCTTTGGTGGAAAAGAAACGCGCCAAAGAAGCCCGCCTTGGGATGAAAAAACAGCCGTTGCGTTTATTGATTTTAGGAATTCCGAATGTCGGTAAATCAACCTTCATCAACAATTTGGCCGGGAAAAAAGCGGCTAGAGTCGCCAATCGCCCGGGCGTTACTCGCGCCGAACAATGGATCAAAGTTTCCTCAGACTTTATTTTGTTAGATACCCCAGGCATTTTGCCGATGAATTATCCAACACGTGAGGAAGCCGTTCGTTTGGCTTTGCTTGGCTCGATTAAAGAAGAGGTCTTGCCTATCGATGATTTAGTTTTGACGTTGCTTGAATTTTTAAAAGTAAACTATCCTTCCTCCTTGAAAGAACGTTATGGATTGGAGGACATCGCTCTCCTTAATGAGAAGGAAATCTATTCCGCGATTTGTCAGAAGCGGGGATATCTTTTGCCGGGCGGGGCATATGATGAAAGCAAAGCTGCGCAATCCTTAATTAAAGATTTCCAAGAGAACGCCCTCGGGAAAATCTCTTTAGAAAGGCCATAATGCTTTCCAAAGAAAAAGAGTTTTATAGTGATTCGGTGAAGCTTATCGTCGGAATCGATGAAGCGGGAAGAGGGCCTCTTGCTGGCCCGGTTTTTGCCGCTGCCGTCGTTTTTGACCCCTCTTATCAGAACGAAGACATTAACGATTCGAAGAAACTCACCGAGAAAAAACGAGAGCAGCTTTTCTTAGAAATCAAAGAACACGCCCTTGCCTACGGAATCGCTTCTATGAGCGCAGATGAGATCGATGAGCACAACATTTATGAAGCCACGAAGCTCTGTATGTTGAAAGCGCTCCAGCAAATCAAGATTCCCTATGATTTGATTATCACCGATTGTATGCCTCTAAAGACTAAGAAACCGTTGATTTCGATGGTAAAAGGAGACGCTCAATGTTTGAATGTTGCAGCCGCTTCTATTTTGGCGAAAGTCTCACGTGACCATTATATGGAAGAATTAGACAAACAATATCCACAGTACGGATTTGCCAAACATAAGGGCTATGGCACCAAGATGCATTTAGCTGCCATTGCCCAATATGGCCCGTTAGAACACATCCATCGAAAAAGTTTTTCTCCGATTGCCTCTTACTTTTCCGAGCAATTGAAACTTTTTTAGGTCACTTTTCTTTTTTACCCGCCTTTTTATAAGTGAGGGGGTAAAGTATGGAAAGATTGACTACACATTCCATATTGGTTCATCTCGCTGTGAAATATGAAGGCGAATGGGACCGAATTTATGATGCGATCAAACGGAAAGAACATCTCGAGCCAAATGAAGTCGCATCAACAAACAAAGCGCTCAAATGCAAAACCACGACTTTGATGGATCCTGACTATCCGCCGTCGCTGAAAAAGATTTATAAACCGCCCCTAGTCCTTTTCTATTATGGCGACCTTTCACTTGTTTCCGAAGAAGAGAAGTGCGTTTCCTATGTCGGCTCCAGAGATTCGTCAACGTATGGAAATAAAATGGCCGAAATGTTAGCGGGGGGCATTGCCAAAGAAGGCTTTACGATTGTTTCGGGGATGGCTAGGGGGATTGACGGCGTTGCGACAAGAGCTGCTTTGGATGCCGGTGGGAAGGCGGTCGCGGTTTTAGGGACAGGAATTGATTTTCCTTACCCGTCTAGCAACACTGATTTATATAAGAGGATAAAAGAAGAAGGGCTGGTTCTTTCTGAACGCCCTGGACGATATCCACCAAGTCAAGATAAAGATACGTTTCCTGCCCGCAACCGCATCATTGCTGGCTTATCGAAACTGACAATCGTCGGAGAGGCCAACCGTCATTCAGGAACCTTGATTACGGTTGGTTATGCTTTGGATTTTGGCAAAGACGTTGCCTGCGTTCCTTACCACGCCGATGAAGACAGCGCTTGCAATTTGCTGATCCGTGATGGCGCTCCAGTAGTTTGCAGCACCATGGACGCTCTTGACTTGCTAGGCTGGGTAAAAGAAAAGGGAGACTGAAAATTTTTCGAAAATTTCTATAAATAACTCTTTATTTATATATAGGAAAAAGAGCAAAAGTCAGTTTGACAAAGCTTTTTGAGGTCTCTAATATTTTGAGCCGAAAGGAGCGGGATATGAAATTAGTTATCGTTGAATCACCCAATAAATGCGCCACCATTAAAAACTATTTAGGCAATGGTTTTGAGGTTGTCGCCTCACAAGGACACATCCGCGACCTTTCCACTCATGGCAAGGGGGGTCTTGGCATCAATGTCGAAGAAGACTATAAGCCAGATTTCGTCATCAAGCCGAACCAGTATGCCACGGTTAAAAAACTTAAGGCCCAAGTTGCGCAATCCGAGGAAGTCATTCTCGCCACCGACCCTGATCGTGAAGGTGAGGCCATTTCTTGGCATTTAGCCGTTGTCTTAGGCTTAGACCCAAAAACCACCAAACGTCTCTCTTTCCATGAAATCACCCGTCCCGCCATTCAAGAGGCGATGGAGCATCCTTCTCATATTGACATGAATTTGGTTTATGCGCAGGAAACGAGGAGAATGTATGATCGTATCATCGGTTTTAAGCTTTCCTCCTTGCTTCAACGCAAGATGGGCTCGAAATCTGCGGGACGTGTTCAATCTGCCACGTTGAAACTCATCGTTGAAAACGACGACGAGATAAAGAGCTTCGTTCCAAAGGAATTCTGGAGCGTTTCTGTTGAGCTGAATTTAGAAGACGGCAAGACTTTGATCGTTGCCTTGGACAAAGTCGACGGAAAGAACCCAGAAATTCATAACAAAGAAGAAGCTGAGGCGATTCTTAAACGCATCGGCGACAGCATGAAAATCGTTTCTTTGACCTCGACGAAACACTCAATCCTATCAAAATTCCCGTTCACGACCTCCACTTTGCAACAGGAAGCCTACAATCGTTTCAAGTTCTCGACGAGCAAAACCCAATCCATCGCTCAACTTTTATATGAGGGACGTCAAATTCAAGGAGAACACGTGGGTTTGATCACCTATATGAGAACCGATTCCACCCGAATTTCGGAAGATTTCTACCAAAACAACGCCAAACCTTATATTCTCGAACATTTTGGAAAAGAATACCTCGGTTATATCAAACAGGCAGAAAAGAAAAAAGAAAGGGTCCAGGATGCTCACGAGGCTATCCGTCCTACCTCTACTTTGCGCACGCCAGAAACTGTGGCTCAATATTTATCCCCGGACGAAGCTAAACTCTATCGTTTGATTTACGATCGCGCCCTCGCCTCTTTGATGACACCGAAAGTAGAAGAAGTCACAACTGCCATTTGGGAATGCAACGGCTTGACTTTTAAAGCCTCGGGAACAAGAACCCTTTTCCCGGGCTATTCCGTGATTTACGGTGAATTTGAAGCCGAGGAAAACAAAAAGCTCCCTCCTTTAGAAGAAGGGAAGTCTTATTCTGTCAAGAAACGCAACGAAGAGCAAAAATTCACCCAACCACCAGCTCGTTTTACGGAGGCCAAAGTCGTTAAGGCGATGGAAGAAAAAGGCATCGGTCGTCCATCGACCTATGCTAACACCATCAAAACGCTGAAATCACATGACTATATCAGCATTGTCAAAGGCGTTGTTACGCCGACCGAAACTGGGATTCGCACCACGAAGGTGATGGAGAAATTTTTCCCGGAAATCATTTCCGCCAGTTATACCGCGAAAATGGAAAATGAATTGGATGAAGTGGCAGAAAAGAAAAAGACTCGCTTAGAGGCGATGGATTCTTTCTATCGTCCTTTTATCGAAAAGTTCGACCAAGTCCAAAAAACAATGTATAAAGATAGTGGTGAACCGACGGGTGAGATGTGTCCAGAATGTGGTTCGCCGCTAATCTACAAAAAAGGAAAATTCGGCAAATTTGTCGCTTGCTCTAATTACCCTGCTTGCCATTACGTCGTCAAAGAAAAAATGCAAGAGACGGGGGAAACTTGCCCTCGATGCGGTCGCCCGCTCGTGGTTAGAAAGAGCAAAAAAGGAGAGGAATTTGTCGGCTGTTCTGGCTACCCTAGTTGCACGTATATCAAAGGTCAGGAAGAGAAAAAACTGGAGGACGCCACTAAATACACCGAAGCCGATTATGTCAAAGAATGTCCTTCCTGCCACCAAGGCCATTTGGTGGTAAAACATGGTAAAAAAGTCGACTTTTTAGGGTGCACCAATTACCCGAAGTGCCGATATCACGAATGGCTGACGGTGAAAAAAGGAAAGAAATGACCAAAAACGGAGAAAAAAGAATCATTAATGTTATCGGAGGCGGTCTCGCAGGGAGCGAGGCCGCTTACTTCCTTTTGAAACAAGGTGTCGAAGTGCATCTTTATGAAAGACGCCCTTTGGTGGAAGATGGGGCACACGTGTCCGATCTTTTTGGGGAACTGGTCTGTTCTAATTCTCTCAAATCCAAACAGCTTAGCAATTGCTGCGGGTTGTTAAAAGAAGAGATGCGGCAGATGGGTTCTTTGATGATGGAGGCTACTGACGTTTCTTCGGTTCCAGGAGGTAACGCTCTTTCTGTGGACCGCGATGTTTTTGCGCAACATATCACCAAGAAGCTGTTGCAATTTCCAAACCTCAAAATCTATCGTCAAGACGTCGAGGATTTGCCCAAAGAGGGAATCACGATTTTAGCCACGGGTCCTTTGACCAGCGGGCCACTGCTAGAGAGATTAGGAGAAGTGATTGGACAGAAGAACCTTTCTTTTTTCGATGCTTCTGCGCCAATCATCGAGAAGTCTTCGATCGATTTTTCCAAAGCGTATTTCAAATCCCGTTTCGAACAAGACGATGCCTCCTACATCAACTGTCCTTTCAACAAAGACGAATACAATCGTTTCGTGACCGCTTTAATTGGCGCGGAAAAAGCGCTGGTTCATGCATTTGACACTCATTATTTCGAAGGCTGTCTGCCAATTGAAGTGATGGCTTCTCGGGGCCTTGAGACTTTGCGTCACGGGCCGTTAAAACCTTTTGGTTTAGGAACAGAAGAACATCCACATCCGTATGCGGTGGCCCAGTTAAGACAAGATACAAAGCTTGGCGATTACTATAATCTCGTCGGCTTCCAGACCAATTTGACCTATCCGGAACAAAAACGAGTTTTTTCCATGATTCCTGGTTTGGAGAATGCCAAATTCGTTCGTTATGGGCTGATGCATCGCAATAGTTATATCGCCTCCCCAATCGCCTTGAATGATGACCTTAGTTTGAAAAACCGTGATCATATTTTCATCGCTGGACAATTGTCGGGCGTTGAAGGTTATGTCGAATCGGCAGCGATGGGGATTATAGCCGGCATCCATGCTTATCGCCGGCTATTGGAGAAAAATTTCATCCCCGTCCCTCGTGAAACCGTGACCGGTGCTCTTATTGATTACATCCTCCATGCCAATGGGTCTTATTTTGAACCAATGAACGCCTCTTGGGTGCTTTTCCCAACCTCTAAGAAGGAAAACCGACAACCGACTATCGATTCTGCTCTTTTGGGAATAAAATCCTATTGGAAGCAGGTCAACGAATGAACAAGATTGAGGCAGAATACCTAGATCATCTGATTGCCAGGAATTATTCCTCGCATACGGTGGAGTCCTATCGCCGGGATCTCGATTTTTTCTTTGATTACATCGGTCAAGAAGGAGTTTTGATGGACAAAGTTGACAAGATGGTAATCCGCGATTTTGAATCCGTCCAACTCCGCAAAGGCGTGGGGGCTCGTTCGTTACAACGAAGAATGTCTGCCTGCCGCCAATTCTATAATTACCTGCAACAAAATGGGATTATCGCCATCAACCCTTTTAAACAGGTCCGTGCCCCGAAAAAACCCGTTCGTTATCCCGACGTGCTCACTAACGAGCAAGCGACTTCGTTGTTGAACGCCAACGCCAAGAGGACCGATTATTTTGCCCTTCGTGACCAAGCAATTCTCGAATTGATGTATGCTTCGGGAATGCGCGCCTCAGAGGTGATATCTTTTCGTCAAAGAGAAGTGGATTTCCGTTCTCGGATGATTCGCGTATTTGGCAAAGGGGACAAAGAAAGACTAGTCCCAATTAGCAAGACCGCCGTCATGGTGATGCAGGAATATTTGAAAAAACAGCGTCCAGAATTGGTCGCAAAACACAGAAGCATCCGTCGAGGAGACGCGTTTTTCCTAAATGAGCGTGGAGAAAACCTCACTACCAGAGGCTTGGAATACATCCTCCGTCAAGTTGAGGCTAAAACCGGTTCTTATTTTGGCCTTCACCCGCATGTTTTGAGGCATACCTTTGCCACGACTCTTTTGGATAACGGAGCCGATCTTCGCCTAATCCAGGAATTGTTGGGCCACGCCAGTTTGAATACCACCCAAATCTACACTCACGTCTCGACGAAATCCATGCAAGAACAATATGGGCAATTCTTCCCTCGTCAGGAGAAGAAAAAAGATAAATAATTAAGCATTCATCGTATTTTTGTTCCTTTCTATCCTTAGGAGTATTTTCCTCTTTGTAGAAATTCCTTTGAGGTGTATAATTAGCCTCGGCCTTTCTTTAAGAAAGAGCTTATACGCACCTCGCGGATCGAACGCCGTGTTCCTTGACGGGCGAAGCAGCTTAAAAATCGTCTTGGTGGTCAGTTCCTTGAAACGGGGGAGGCTAAAACAAATGGAGGTCACTAAAATGAGTGACGAATTAAAAAAAGTCGAAGCTGCTCCAGAAGCAGCAACTGCCGATGTAGCAACTGAAGAAGAAACCATGGCAGCCATCATCAGAGATCCAAACGCTCCGATTATGACCATGAGAAAACTTCTCGAAGCCGGCGTCCATTTTGGACATCAAACCAGAAGATGGAACCCAAAAATGGGCAAATTCATCTATGGTGCCAGAAATGGCATCTATCTCATCGATATGGGCAAAACCGTCGATCAAGTCAACGTCGCCTACAAGAAATTGAAGGAAATCGTCGATGAAGGTGGCAAAGTCCTCTTCGTTGGCACTAAAGAAAGCGCCAAACAAATCATTGTCGATGAAGCAACCCGTTCCGGTTCCTTCTATATCGCCAATCGTTGGTTAGGCGGCACCCTCACCAATTTCCGCACCATCCTTGGCCGCACCAAGAGATTGAAAGAACTTCAAGAAATGGAGGCCAATGGTGATTTCGAGAAGCTTCCAAAGAAAGAAGTTGCCGTCTTAAGAAAAGAACTTGAAAAACTTGCCCGCAACCTCGAGGGCATCAAAGAGATGCGTCGCTTACCACAAGCTGTCATCGTCGATGACCCAACCGTTGAGCACAACGCTATCGAAGAAGCTCGCAAACTTCACATCCCAACCTTCGCGATTGTCGATACTTCCGATGATCCAGATCTCATCAATTTCCCAATCCCATCCAACAACGATGCCCCAAGCGCTCTCAAACTCTTGCTCGGTGTCTTAGCTGATGCTGTTGTGGAATCCAAAGGTGGAATCACCGAATTCGCCTATGTCAAAGACACCGCTGAAGAAGCGACCATGAAAGACGCTGTCCGTGCCGCCGATATCGCCAACGAACAACGCAAAGCCGCTATCCGCGCTCAAAAACAAGCTCGCGAAGAACGTTTCAAGAAGATGCAAGCCGAGCGCAACGCTCGTTTCGCTGAAAGAAAAGCTGCCGCCGAAGCCGCCAAAGCTGAAGAACCAGCAGAAGAAAAACCAGCAGAAGAAGCCAAAGCCGCTTAATCATTGAAGGAGAAAACAATGGCCGATCAAAACACTATCGCCGCAATCAAAGCCCTCCGTGATAGAACCGGGGCGGGCATGATGGATTGCAAAAAAGCCCTCGAAGCAACAGGATATGATATCGAGAAATCGATTGACTACCTCCGCGAAAAAGGCATCGCCAAACAAGCCAAACGTGCTGGACGTACCGCCGCTGAAGGCTTAGCCCTCGTCAAGGCGGAAGGAAACAAAGCCGCAGTCATCGAAGTCAATTGCGAAACTGATTTCGTTTCTGCTTCCGACCGTTTCCAAGCTTATGCCAGATATGTTCTTGATTATGTTTTAGCCAATGAGCCAGCCACCATTGAAGCGGCTCGCGAAGGCACCCTTCAAGAACATGACGATGTTGCCCTTGCCACGGGCGAAAAAACCGAATTCCGCCGCGCAATCGTCCTCCATAAGGAAGATGGCCAAGGATTTGGCACCTATATCCACCAAAAAGGCAGAATCTCTGTCGCTGTCGTCTTAGAGAAAGAGGATGAGGAGTTCGCTCACCATTTGGCGATGCATATCGCTGATTCTGGCGCCGTTTACACCAATCTCGAAGATGTTCCAGCTGCCGAAAGACAAAGAGAACTCAATATCGCCAAGGCAGAAGTTGCCGCCGATGAGAAACTTGCTAACAAACCAGAACAAGTCAAAGACCAAATCGCCGAAAGAAAAGTCGACAAGGCCTTGTCTCAATATTGCTTGACCAAGCAAAAATTCTTGCTTGACCCAACCAAGACGGTGGAGCAGGTCTTAGCCGAAAAAGGCAATAAAGTCATCACCTTCGTCCGCTATCAAGTCGGGGAAGGCGTCGCTGCTTAATTCAAAAAGAAACACACTCCACCGAGGGTGTGTTTTTTTGTATAATATATCCACTATGGAAGAAAAAACTATCTATCGCAGAATCATTCTGAAGGTTTCTGGCGAAGCTCTCCAAAACGAAAATGATGGTTCTATCTATGACGAAAAGAAGCTGAAAGACATTGCCGATGTCGTAAAAAAAGCACATGATATCGGCGTTCAAATCGGCATTGTCGTCGGAGCAGGAAACATCTGGAGAGGACGCTTGGCCGATGAAGTCGGAATCGAACGTTCTACTGCCGATTATATGGGCATGCTTGGAACTATCATGAACGCTTTGGCCTTACAAAGCGCCTTAGAAAGGCTCGGTCTTGAGACTCGTGTCATGAGCGCCATCAACGTGCCTCAGGTTTGTGAGCCTTATATCCGCAGAAGGGCAGTATCTCACCTAGAGAATGGCCGCGTCATTATCTTTGCTGGGGGAACCGGAAATCCATATTTTACCACCGATACCTGCGCAACCCTCCGAGCATTGGAAATCTGCGCCGATGCCATCGTCATGGGCAAAAATGGCGTAGAAGGGGTCTATGATGATGATCCACGGAAAAACAAAGACGCCAAATTGCTCAAGAGGCTGACTTATTCAGAAGTCTTATCCAAGAAACTTGCTGTCATGGATTTGACGGCGGTTGCGATGTTAGCGGAATCGGAAGTGAAAATCCACGTCTTCAATATGAGTGACCCTGGTGTCCTCATCGACGTGCTGAAAGGAAAAGATATCGGATCCACGATATCTAAGGAGTAATTTTATGGACCCATTAGTCAATGAAGCAAAAGGTCAGATGGATAAAACCATCGACGCTTATAAAGGAAGATTGTCCAAATTAAGAAGTGGACGTGCCAACCCAAAGATGCTAGATGGCATCAAATGTGATTATTATGGCGACAAGATGGACATCACCGCATTATGCAGCATCTCCATGCCGGAGCCGAGGCAGCTTTTAATCAAGCCTTATTCTCGAGAAGATCTTAAGAGCATCGCTTCTGCCATCGCGGGTGCCAATTTGGGCGTCAATCCGCAAGTGGAAGCCTCGGATATCCGTATCATCGTGCCCCCACTTACCGAAGACGTCCGCAGACAGATCGCCAAAGACGCCAAAGTGATTGCTGACGAAGCCAAAGTCAGCGTTCGCAATATCCGCCGTGATTATATGGATCTTATCAAAGACGATGATTCCATGAGCGACGACTACAAAGAACGCGTCGAAGAGGATCTTCAAAAGATTGTCACTGAGACCAACAAACTTATTGATGATATCCTTTCGGAAAAGCAAAAGGAAATCATGACCATCTGATTCAAAAACAAAACGAAGCCGGCGCTGCCGGCTTTTTATATAGCTTATAGCGAAATGGTGCCATCCGTGCAGATGATGGATGAAATTGCGGAATTGGCGTTCCAGGATTCCTCTTTCGGCAAATTTTGGAAAGCGGCCATCGTGCTGTGGTAATAGACATCAGCAAGAAGAGAACAGCCATTGAAAAGATCGGCAGGCAAACGGTTGATTGTGCTGGGAAGATGAACCTTGCTCAGCGAGGCACAATTTCGAAAAGCGCCTTCGCCGAGAATATTGAGTTTGGTATCCAATAAGGAAATCTCATTAAGGCCAAGGTCATTTTTGAAGGCCTCTTTTCCGATGCTTTGCAGATTTTTCGAAAAAGTCACTTTCTTAAGGGACGGGTTGTCGGACAAAACTCCTTCTCCAAGTTTTTGCGTGCCATCTCCTGAGCCAAAAGCAACTTCTTCTAACGAAGGCATATCGGAGAAAGAATAACTGCCCAGCGAGGAATAGAGAGTAGGGAAATAAACTCCTTTAAGATGATTCGCAAGTGAGGTGATGATGTTTTTTGAGCCATCAGGAACGACGTTGAAAGAATGAATTGGGCCGCCTTCTTCTTGGAAGGAAGCAGGCATAACCAAATAAATAGCGTCTTCCGTCAAATTAACCCCATTGACGGCATACGTGTCATCGTTTTTTATGATAGAAAAGACATCTTTATTGGTCAAAAACACACGATTTTCATCATAGGTTCCCGGCTTTTGTTGATTCCAATTCAAAACGGGCGTGGTGTTAGCCGTATGCCTCATTTGATTGGCGAAATGACCAATCAGGGCAGTGGCGATAGTGCCCACCAAAATCAAACCTCCAATGGTTCCGATGATCATCGTGTTGCGTTTTGTTTTGGGATCCATTTTCTGCCGTTTTTGGCCTTCGACTTCATTCTCAGAAATTTCTTTTTTGACAATCTTCTCTTCTTCGTTCATATGACATATTCTAGCAAAATGTGTCTACTAAGCATGTTTTTTCGTTTCAAAAATAAAATTTTAGGTCAATTTCTTCGGAAGCGTTTTTTGGATTTGTATTTTACGCTATAATCTTTCTTATGAAAGATGGATTCCAGTTGGAGAAAAAATTAGACCACGTCGCTTTCATCATGGATGGCAATGGGAGATGGGCCAAATTAAGAGGCCTCCCCCGTCATTTGGGCCACAAAGAAGCCTGCAATCGTTTGATCGAAATTTTCGATGCTTGTTGCGAATTTAATATCAAATACATGTCGTTCTATGCTTTCTCTACGGAGAATTGGAACCGCCCCCAGGAAGAAATCGACCATTTAATGGACTATCTTGAGGAATTTTTCGCTCGAGAGATCGATTATCTCGATTCCAAAGGAGCAAAACTTTTGATTTCCGGTGATTTAGGAAGAATCCGCGAAAAAACGAGAAAAGTCTGTTATGAAGCGTTGGAACGGACCAAGAACAACTCCCGTTATTTTCTCAATGTTTGTTTGAATTACGGGGGACGTGACGAAATTGTTCGCGCCTCCAAAAAGATAGCGGAGGCTTATCATGCGGGAGAAATCTCCTTGGAAGAGATTAACGAGACCACTTTCAAAAAATATCTTTGGAATCCTGAACTTCCCGATGTGGATTTGATGATCCGTACTTCAGGAGAAGAGAGGCTGTCCAATTATATGCTATATGAAAACGCCTATGCCGAATTCGTGTTTACACCGGTGAAATGGCCAGATTTTCATCGTGAAGCGTTGGTGGATTGCTTGAAAGAATATCAGAATCGCAACCGCCGTTATGGAGGGCTTAAGAATGAGTGAGCATCGCCACAATCAATTCGAAATCGAAGTGAACACGCCGCCAGAGGGGTTTAAAGCCTCTTTGAAATCTAGGATCATCGTCGCTTTGGTTTTGATTGCTATTTTCCTTCCGTCGTTCATTTTGGGCGGCTGGGTCTTCTTTTTCGTTTTCATGGCCGCTTTGGTCATCGCCTTAACTGAAATGCTTCTGGCTCCGCAAAAGAAATATCGTTGGTGGGTTTGGGTGTTTACCTTCCTCGTTGCCTTCGGTTATGTTTATTGGTTTATATTGAAAGGCAATTTAATCCAATACGAAGCCGCAAAAGAAGCTGGCGAAGTTTATGTTTTCTCTCTGGCTGAATATTTTGATGGCTTAGACATTTCCATCATCAACATCGCCACCTCTTTGATTGGCTATTTTGTCATTGCCCTATTCGACAAAAATTTCGAATTCAAAGATGTCATGTATTTCTTCTTGCTCACCGCTTTGGTGGGTCTAGGCATGCAAGGTTTCTATTTCGCCCGTTATTTCCCGTTTAATCAATATGGTCATAGTCAGGCCTTTCAAACCTACACGGGGCTTAACATCAATGGAATCACCGGGCCAGAGGTCATCCAAACTGCCGTCTTTCAATATTGGACCTCAGCCGAATTAGAGATTTTTGTCCTTCTTGGTGTCGTTTTCAACGATGTCATGGCTTATTTTGGTGGCGTTTATTTCGGCAAACATAAAATGATTGAAAGAATCTCTCCGAAGAAGACCTGGGAAGGATTTTTCTGGGGCTGGTTCTTTGGCGCTTTGATCTGTGCTTTATTTGGTTTGGGCACAGCTTTCTTTGGCTCCCCAATGCTGCCTTTTTTGGATTTAGAACACTGGTATTGGGTTGTCGGCCTTGCTCTTTTGATTCCATTATTGGGGGATCTTGGAGATCTGGCGTTCTCTTTGATCAAGCGTCATTTCAACATCAAGGATTATGGCAACATCCTTCGTGGCCATGGCGGCGTCCTTGACCGTGCTGATTCTTCGATCTTTGCGATGATCGGGGTATCCATTGCCTTGATTTTCATCTCTCACGGATTCAATTTCTTACTATGAGAAACGTTTTACTTCTTGGGGCCTCTGGAAACATTGGCACTCAATCCTTAGACATTTTAGAAAAAGACCAGTCTTCTTTTGTTTTAAAAGGCATCACCATAGGACATCAGGTCGAGAAAATCGAAGGGATTTTGGAACGTTTTCCTTCGATTGGTTTTGTTTGCGTTCGTGAAGAAGAAGACGCCAAGACGTTGCAAGAAAAACATCCGGGCTTAAAAATTTACTTTGGCGATGATGGATTACTTGAAATCATCGAAGACTGCCCATGCGACATGGTGGTGAATGCCTTAGTCGGTTTCGCCGGAATGATGCCTACTTTAAAAGCGTTGCGAGAGAATAAAATCCTTTGCCTGGCCAATAAGGAGTCTTTGGTGGTGGCTGGGGAGTTGGTCAATCGTCTTTTAAGGCAAGGGAAAGGAAAATTATATCCGATCGATTCGGAGCACGTGGCTTTGGCCAAATGTCTTTCCAAAGTCAATCGTGATGACGTTGAAAAACTGGTTATCACCGCTTCAGGGGGCTCATTTCGCCATCTTTCCCGAAACGAACTTCGCGATGTGACTTCAGAAGACGCTTTAAAGCACCCAACCTGGTCAATGGGGAAGAAAATCACGATTGATTCGGCGACGATGTTCAACAAAGGCTTTGAAGTTATCGAAGCCCATTATCTATTTGATTGGCCTATCGAGCGAATTGAAGTTCTGCTTCACGACGAATCTTGGGTCCATTCTGCTTTATACATGAAAGATGGCACCTATTATGCCGATGTTTGTAAACCAGATATGCATGGGCCAATTGAATATGCCCTATACGAAGGGAAAAACCATTTTGATATCTTCCACGAAAAACAATTATCCGATTTTGGGCCCTACACATTCCATCGTTTCAATCCGGAACGCTACCCAGCTGTAAATATCGCCCTTTCCGCCCTGAAAGCAGGAGGCATCATGCCAACCGTTCTTAACGCCGCCAATGAGGAAGCCGTCTATCTTTTCCTAGATCACAAGATTCCTTTTTTGACGATTGAAAAAGCGGTGGAAAGTGCCTTAAGCCATTTCCCAAATATCGCCCACCCAACCGTCCGTGACATTTGCTCGACGGATCAATATACGAGACTCTATATCCGAAGAAAGTACGGAGGAGAAGAATAATGCAGATTTTTTTGACGATTCTAATCCTTATTGTGATGCTAGGCATTTTGATTGGCATGCATGAGCTTGGCCATCTTGCCGTCGCCAAAGCTTTTAATGTCTATTGTTTGGAATATTCTATTGGCTTTGGCCCAAAACTTTTCTCAAAAACCCGCAAAGGAGGAGAAACGGCGTTCTCCTTGCGCGCCTTCCCATTAGGCGGATTTGTATCGATGTATGGGGAAGGGGTTGAGCTTCCGGAAGGGAAAAGCATCCCAAAGGAACGTTCTTTAGAGGGGATCGCCCATTGGAAACGCGCTTTGATTATGGTTGCTGGCGTGGCGGTCAATTTCTTCCTCGCCTTCCTTTTTACGATGATTTACGCCGTGAGTTTCCCCTCTTATTACACCGGATCCTATGTCGATACGGGGCTTACTAACACAGCTGTTTATGTGAATTCGGAAGACACTACGAGTGAGACCGCTCGGTCTTTGTGTTTCTGGATTTCAGGAAATGTGGCAGGAGAGAAATTGGACAGCGACACCAATAGACTCTATAGCCCTGATACGGTAGTGGACGATAACAACAATGAATATGGCTATCTTTTAGATGCCAACTGCGACATCAACGGGAAGAGCTATTGTGCCGTTTTCATGTTTCATTCCATTGTGAATGACAACGATTTAGTCACCTGTCTGTCGTTTTATGAGCCGAAAACAGGTTTTTTCCCGAATGCCGTTCAGACAGAATTAGGCGTCACCAACTACCCCGATCATGAACGGGCCTATACCTTAAAAAGCAGTGATGTGGCGACGCTACATTTGACCTTCCTAACTTGCGATAATTATGACACGCCCCCCACAAGAGAACAGTTTCAGGCTTCGAAAGGAAATGTCAAAAATTTCACGGTGAAGAGCGGGGAAGATGGTTATGTCAGCGAAGATAAGCTTTCGATTCTTGCTTACCAATATTGGGCGCCATTTGCTACGAGACTCCTCAATGGGTGCGTCTATTTCAAAAATTTCTTCGTGGCCATTGGGCAAGGGTTAGCAGCAATCTTCACCTTTAATTTCTCCAACCTTGGCTCAGTCGTGGCCATTGGCAGTGTCATTTCGACCTCATCAGCGGAAATTGGCTGGGGGAGGACTTTCTTCCTTTATGGGGGTTTCTTGTCTTTGAACCTCGGCATCCTTAACCTTTTGCCATTCCCTGGATTAGATGGTTGGCAGCTGCTGATCACTTTCATCGAAGGTGTTTTCCATAAAAAGATTAATGAAAAGGTTAAAAATATCGTTTCACTGATTGGCGTTGGCTTATTATTAGTGTTGGGCGTTGCCATCATCATCAAAGATGTAGTGGGGCTGTTTATTTGATATGAAAAATCAAAAAATGTTTCGTTTCCTGACCTCCATAGGAATCTCCAACCCGGAACGATTCGATATGGATTTTGACCTTGTCGGAAGGGATTCTTTTGACCATAATTTTGTGCATATGTCCATCCGCAAGGAAACCCCTTGGGAAGAAACGATGTTAGAAGAATTCAAACAAGGGCTTTCAAGGATCAACTATCCTTATTCTCTCCGCTTTAGCTATAGCATCGAGCCGACTTTCAATGATGTGGACTCTCTCTTTCAGGATTGGTACCTATCCACTTATCATCTTATCCCTCCTTTCCAATTGATGCCTGGTGAAAACAATATGATTTTCGTTTTGGCCGCAGAAGATCTTTCCCTGGGAATGATCAATGGAGTCATCGATGATTTCTCTTCTTACCTGAGATTCCTTTCCTATCCTTTCGAACTCCGTGTTGTGCATGATCTTTCCCAGACCGCTTCAAAGCCAGAAATCAAAGAAAATGAGACCCCCGTGGATCAAACGACACTGAATTTATCTCTCATTCCCGAAACCATTCAGCCGACGATAGAAGACATCCAAGAAGATCTAGAACCGAAACCTTCCGGAAAAAAGGAACAACAAAGCGAGAATAGAATCGATCCTTCTTTTGAAGAAACGGTTCTTCCAGGACCATCGGTTACCATAGACTTGACCACCGAGAAACAATCGAATACGAGCCCCGTATATGAAGAATCCGCAGAAGAAAACGTTGAAATAGGAACAAATTCAATCAACGCCACTCAGGAGACCAACGAGGATTGGCCGAAAGAAGCTGACATTGATGAAGAGGCGGAGACATGCGAAGAAAACAACAACGAGGATGAAATTTTGGAAGAGCCCCTAGATTCCTTAGAAGAGGAATTCGTGCCGCCTGAATTAGACGAAGATGAGCGTGCCAGACAAGCTGCCTTACGAGAGGCGGAAAATGTCTTTCTTGATGCTTTAAGACGTTCTAAAGAAGAAGAGGCCCGTAAGCAAGTCTTCATCAAAGGCGATTATCTCAAATTGAAATCGATATCCGATATCTATACCTCCAACGTTTCTCATGTGGAATTCGAGGGCGAGCTTTTTGATATCGACGAAAAGAACCCTCACCGCAAAACCCGCAAAGGAAAAATCATGATGTCTTGTGGCGTTGGCGATTTAGCCCAAGGGAATGCCGTTTATATTCGCATGATGGAATCGCGAAACGGGCTTTCCGCGGAGGACATTTTACAATTCGGGCCGAAATCGAATGGGACGAGAGTCAATGTCCGCGGGGCAGTGGAAAAAGACGCCCATACCGGCCAAAAACAAGTTTTCGTCCATTACATCACCAAACTTCCTCCTCAGCCATTGCGATCTGATTCTGAATTAGAACAACGCGTCGAATTGCATTTGCATTCTAAATTCTCTGCGATGGATGGCTTAGGCGAAATCAGCGATTATTTAAAACTCGCCATCCATTGGGGGATGCCTGCGATGGCGGTAACCGACCATGGGGTCATTCAATCTTTCCCTGCGGCGGAGAATGCCTTAGCTGCGATCAACAAAGACCGAAAGAAAAAAGGCATCGGCCCTGCCCCGATTAAAATGCTTTATGGCTGCGAGCTTTATATGTTTGACTGGCCAAAGCCTGTCTTTAACGCCGTAAGCGA
>OCTW011575417.1_pt1 | contig 31156 bp, 31 predicted proteins | sample 1539671 | NCBI WGS metagenome assembly OCTW01 (sample SAMN02144230, study PRJEB22623) | gut metagenome | biome: sheep rumen | host: Ovis aries | place: New Zealand | reverse complement strand
GAAAATGCCAAAGCAATTATAAATGTAGAAGATACATCATCTTATGTTGCATATCAAGGAGAAATTGATGAAGGTAAAACTTATGTAGGAGTTTTTTCAGGTATATTTTTGTTTATTGCAATGCTATCAGTTATTACTACTATGACTAGAGTAGTTAAAAAAGAGAGAGTACAAATTGGTACTTTAAAAGCTTTAGGTTTTAGTAATAGAAAAATATTATTTCACTATATGGGGTATGGCTTTTGGATTAGTATTGTAGCAAGTATAGTAGGATTAATTTTAGGATATTATTTTATCGGCACAATATTTATGAATCTTCAAATGTCCTTCTTTGAAATACCTAACGGTTATCCTTCAATGAACGTATCATGCTATTATGTTACAGGTATAGTAATTTTTGCCGTTGCATTAATTACATTTATAACATGTAGAAGCATCTTAAAAGAAAATCCTGCTGAAACGCTTAGAACTAAAATTCCAAATGTCAAAGGAAAAGCTTTGGATATTACTAAAAAAGGGTTGTTTAAACACTTAAGTTTTACTTCAATTTGGAATTTAAGAGATATTTTAAGAAACAAAATGAGAACATTTATGGGGCTTGCTGGAGTTGCCTGCTGTTGTGCTTTAATAGTATGTTCATTTGGTATGTTAGATTCAATGAATTTCTTTGTAAAATTACAATTTGAAGATTTATATAATTTTGATTATAAATTAAATATAAAAGAAGGAATAAATAGTGAAGAATACAACGAACTATATGATAAATATGGAAGTAATACTTCTCAAAGTTTAGGAATTGAAATAAAAGATAAAGACGGAAAAAGAGAATCAAACAATATTTTAGTAACAGATGCAGGAGATTATTTAAGATTTGTAGATAATAAGAATAGACTAAAAGATAAACCAACAGATGAAGGTGTTTATGTTACCTATAAATTAGCAGATAGCAAAGGTTATAAATTAGGCGATGAAATAGAATGGCATATTTATGGGGATAGCAAATATTATAAATCAAAGATTATTGGATTTAATAAAGATCCTCAAAATCAAAATATATCTATGACAAAAAAGTATTTAGAGTCACTTGGAATAGAATATAAACCAGATGCATTATATACAAATAATGATTTAAGTAAAACAAAGGAAATTAAAAATATTGAAACAATTCAAAACATTAATAGCCTTAAAGAAGGAATGACTGGTATGCTTTCTATGATGAAAACTATGCTAGTTATGATTATTGGTATTGCTATCCTTCTTGGTAGTGTAATCATATATAACTTAGGCATACTTTCTTATACAGAAAAACAATATCAATTTGCAACATTAAAAGTGTTAGGTTTTAAAGATAAACAAATTAAAAATATCTTTATTAAACAAAATAATTGGATAGCTATAGTATCGATTATAATTGGATTACCGCTTGGATTTTATTTAACAGATTGGTTGTTTAAAACTGCAATTGAAGAACATTATGATTTTTGTGCATTTATAACAATTAAAACATATATTATTGCGGCTATTGGTACATTTATTGTTTCATATCTAGTATCTAAATTCTTAGCAAGAAAAATTAAATCAATAGATATGGTTAGTAGTTTAAAAGGAAATGAATAACTATTAATAGGGAAATTAGTAATAATGTATATGGTACAATATTAAAGAAAGATTAAGATATTCCCGTACATTAAGATGAGAAAAATCTCATCTTTTTTAGTAATATTGCGATTAATCTTATTTTTTAAAAGTATGATATAATTAATATGGAAGTGATAGGAATGAAGAAAACTGAAAAAAATATTTTAATAGCTTTTATTTTAAATATATCTTTTTCAATATTTGAATTTTTTGGTGGTTTATTTACTAATTCAGTAGCCATATTATCTGATTCAATTCATGATTTAGGAGATGCATTATCTATTGGAATATCTTATTTTATGGAAAGAAAAAGTAAAAAAAGTGCTGATAATAAATATACTTATGGATATATTAGATATTCTGTATTAGGTGGAGTAATTACTACAACTATATTAATAGTAGGATCAATATTAGTAATTATAGGGGCTATAAAAAGATTGTTTAATCCTGTAGAGGTTAATTATAATGGAATGATAATATTTGCAATAGTGGGAGTAGTATTAAACTTTTTAGCCGCATATATTACAAGAGAAGGTAACTCAATAAATCAAAAGTCAGTTAATTTACATATGCTTGAAGATGTTTTTGGGTGGATAGTAGTATTAGTTGGAGCCATTATAATGAATTTTACTGATATAAGAATGATTGATTCAATAATGAGTATTGGGGTGGCACTATTTATTTTAGTAAATGCTTTAAAAAATTTAAAACAGGTATTAGACTTATTTCTTGAAAAAACACCTAAAGAAATTGATATAGGTGAATTGAAAAAGCATTTATTAGAAATAGATGGAGTTGATGATATTCATCATATTCATGTGTGGAGTATTGATGGATTTAATAATTATGCAACAATGCATATTGTCACAAAATCAAAAAATATTAAAAATGTAAAACGCATGATTAGAGAAGAATTAGAAGAACATAACATTTGTCATGCTATTTTAGAAACAGAAGATGAAGTATGTGATGATAAAGATTGTCATGTTGAATTTAAAGAGAAAACACATCATCATTACCATCATTAAATAATCGCACTATTAAGATATTACGATGCTTAATATTTATAACCCACCTGTAATTGTAGTATCTAGTTATTCGATTTTTTTCCTGTTCTAAATAGTTTAGTTGTGCTTTTAATCTAAAATATAAAAATAAGAACTATTACTATTTAAAGTGTTTATTTATAGGGATTTATCTCTCATTTATAAATAACTTATACTCTTTAATCATAACCTCCTTAGGCATATATCCATACAAGCTGCAATTGAGTCAAAGAACAATAATTAAAGTAATAAAGGCTAGAGAATTCTAGTCTTTTTTGTTCTAAATTCAGTAATTTTACGATTAGTAAGTCAATGAATAAAATATCTAGATTTTATGGTATAATTAAGTATGAAATAAATAGTAATTTGGATAAGAGGTATTTTATGAAGAATAATGAAAATAATCCAAGTCAAAAAATTGCTGCTCTATATTATATTGGATCATTATGTTTCTATATTGCTGCAATAATAAATTTAACTAATAATAAAATAATAAATAATGATAGTAATGGATACTTTTTAAGAGCTCAGGCTGATGCTTGGGGAAATGAAGGAAGTAATGGTGGTAAAGTAACTTTAAATTTAACTAATCAAGAAATAGATGGAAATATTGGGGTAGATGAAATATCATCTCTTAATATGAACATGCAATCATCAAGTTTCAAAGGAATTATTGATGCTAAAGATGGTAAAGTTACCCTTACGCTTTATAAGTCAAGTACAATTACTTTAACTGGAAATAGCTATGTAACCAGCTTAACAAATGAAGACAGTTCAAATAGTAATATTAATTTGAATGGATATAAATTATATGTAGGAGGTAGTGAATACAAGATATAAAAGAAGTTGAGAGAAATCTCAACTTTTAAAGGTATAAGTAAAAAGATGGTTTCCTTATAGATGATTGGAAATAAAGCAGCATTTATGGTATAATGTCAATAGAGGTGTGATGAAAATGAATGACTATATTAATTTAGATGAAAAGAATATTGATGAAGAACATATTTGCTGTGCAATTGGTGATCCTAAACATCAAGATGGTGTCGATAGGAAAAAAGAATGGATTAAAAGTAAACTAAAAGATGGTCATGTATTTAGAAAATTAAATGCAAGAGGGAAAATTTTTATTGAGTATGAACCAATCGAAACAGCTTGGGTTCCAATTAATGGCAAAAACTATATGTATATTTATTGCTTATGGGTAGCGGGAAGTTTTAAAGGAAAAGGAATAGGCGCAGATTTATTAAATTATGCTATAGAGGATGCTAAATCTAAAAAAATGAGTGGCATTTGTACATTAGTATCACAAAAGAAAAAGCCTTTTATTGGTGACAAAAAATTCTTTGAGCATTATGGATTTAGAGTTGTAGATACAATTAATGATTATGAGTTAATGGCACTTTCTTTTGATGGCAAAGATACACCAAAATTTACTGATACAGCTCGTAAGATGGAAATTGAAAATCAAGATTTTACTATTTATTATTCTAACGAATGTCCTTATGTAGAATATGAAGTAAAAGAATTATCTGAATATGCTAAGGACAAAGGGATCAGATTAAACTTCATAAAAATAGATTCGTTAGAGAAAGCAAAGAAAGCTCCATGTGTATTTAATAATTGGGCAAACTTTTATAAAGGTAAGTTTGTTTCAAATACAATATTAAATGCAAATTCATTTGAAAAATTATTAAAATAAACAGGAGTTGATAAAAGTGGCTAGTACAAAAGATTATAAGGATTTTGTTTTAGTGAAATAAAAATTTGCTTAGTTAAATATGAATAATTTGAATGTAGGAGAATAAAACAACTCCTCTTTTTTATGGTATACTATATGCTGAAAGATTGGAATTGGAAGGATGGCTTTCTACAGTTGAATTGAGGCATGGATATATAGAAAAGAATTGATATGAATTGGATATAAATGATAAATAAAATTAGGAAGGTGATATTTTATGATGGATTCTTTTTTGGCTTTGAATGATGAAATACTAGAAATAAGAAGCATTATTTTTAATGATAATGAATTATCAATAAAAACTGAGAATAATTATATGTTAAATATAGACTTAAAATTTGATATTACGGCATTAATTGATGATGTAAGAGAGAACATATCTAAAAAAATAGATAGAGATCAAATATTTGTTACAGAAAAGTATAGTTATGTGATTGATATAGGCAATGATATTTATTTAACAAAGAATAAAGAAAGATATTTATTAGAAATAGATATTCCTAAAGTAAATATTTTAATTCCACCATTTGATATAAATAATAATAAAAGATTAGAATCTGATTTTAATTATGATGAATTAGAAATTCATAAATTAAAAGTAAGGGTATGTTTTAATGTAAATAATAAAGTTGCGCTATAATCATATTGCTGGAGAAATGTATGAGTAGTAATTTAAAAGCAAAAGATTATCTGAGATTATTCTTTTCTATATGGAATAGTATATGCTACGATTCCTATTATTATAGCAGAAATAATGTGGGATATTGCTTTTGATGGGATTGGCTTAAGTACGTTGGGATTTTTGAGTATTAAAAAATTTTCTAAACGATAAAAGTTAACTAGGATAGTTCCTAGTTTTTCTTTGCAAACATATATGATATTATAATGATAGATACGTTTATTATTAATACTTACTAGAGGAGGCGCGTCTATGTTAAAAGATTTTAGAAGACTTGCTTTGTTGACTGTTTTTTTAACTATTGTTTCTGTTTTTGTTATTGTCGTAATGGGTAGTTCTTATACGGTTGTTTTTAGTGATTTTCAATCTGATGATTATCAATTAATACTTGATAATGAAACGGGAGAAGTGGAAATTGTTAATGAATGGCAAAGCGGCGATAAATATTTTATTACTGTCAAAGCAAAAAAAGCAGGAAAAGTAAGTTTGAATCTAGATTATGGCAATTTTGCTTATGTAAAAATATTATATATTCATCGAAGTATGATAATTACTGATAATAATTTTTTGGGAAAGTCAACATGCTCAGAGATTATCCCTATTTCTTTATCTATTGTTTTTATTTATGTGATTGGTATATTATTAAAACGTTATATAAGACATAAAAGAGAGAATTTATATCAATATAAAAATATTGCTTATTTAGGATTAATTATTTACCTGTCGTTTTTTGTTGTAAATACATTTTTATCTATTTTTAACTATCAAGGACTATTTGAAACTGTAAATAATATTTCCAGTACCTTGATATTTGTTTCTTTTATTTTTTTACCTGTCTTTATGATTACTTTTATTCTTGTAACAATTAGTAATGTTCAATTAATTATTAAAGAGGGAAAATCAATTGGTAATCTTCTTGGGACTATTTTAGGTATTTTTCTATGTCTTCTTCCACTTTTACCAGATTTTGTCTATGGAATACTTATGAAAATACAAGTTGTTGATATATATAATTTAAATACAATAGGGCCTTATATTTATGGCTTTGTTGAATATTCTGTATATTTAGTAATTGTCTATCTTGAATGTATTTTGCTTGGAACTATAATTTTAGCCTTAAAGTCTATTTTTAAAAAGGTATCTTATGATAAAGACTACATTATAATTTTAGGATGTCAAATTGCTAAAGATGGGTCTTTAAAGCCACTTCTTAAAGGCAGGGTAGATAAGGCTTTAGAATTCAGAGAAAAGCAATTAAAGGCAAGCGGAAAAGATATAATTTTTATTCCTTCTGGAGGAAAGGGTGATGATGAAATTATTTCTGAAGCAGAAGCAATTAAAAACTATTTATTAGAACATGGTATAGATGAAAAAAACATACTTGTAGAGGATAAATCAAGGAATACATATGAAAACCTTAAGTTTTCTAGAAGATTAATTAAGAAAAAGGATGCTAATATTGTTTTTGCAACTACTAATTATCATGTTTTAAGAGCTGGTTTAATAGCTAGTGAACAAGGATTAGTAATGGAAGGGATAGGATCTAAAACTAAATCTTATTTTTGGATTAATGCTTTTATTAGAGAATATATTGGAACTCTGTATGCAGAAAGAAAAAAGCACATATTCATTTTGCTATTTATTGTAGTTGTTATTATTTGCATGCTATTAATCACATATTTTGCTAATAATATATAAAACGATAGTAATATTTGTTATAATGGATTTGAAAAGAAAGGCAAGTTTATTTATGATTGAAATTAAAAATGTAACTAAAATGTATGGTGAGCATAAAGCTTTAGATAAAGTTTCGTTTAAAGTATATGATGGTGATATTTTTGCTTTTATTGGGCATAATGGAGCTGGTAAAACGACTCTTATTAAAGCTATTGTTGGAATTCATGATTTTGATGATGGAGATATTCTAATAGATAATATGTCTATTAAAAATAATCCTATTGAGTGTAAGAAGTTAATGGCTTATGTACCTGATAATCCTCAACTTTATGAACATATGAAAGCTATTGATTATATTAATTTTATCTGTGATATGTATGAAATCGATTCTAAGACAAGAGAAGAAAACATAAGTAAGTATGCTAAACTTTTTGAGATGGAGGAAAAGCTTAATGATCCAATTGATAGCTTTTCTCATGGAATGAAGCAAAAAATAGCTTTGATATCTGCTTTAGCGCATAATCCTAAAATTCTAATTATGGATGAACCTTTTGTAGGCTTAGATCCAAAAGCGGTTTTTGATATTAAAAAAGTTTTAAATGAAATGGTTAAAGATAATAAGATTGTTTTTTATTCTACTCATATTTTGGATGTGGCTGAGAAATTATGTTCTAGGGTAGCTATTATAAAAAATGGAAAGTTAGTAAAAAGTGGAGTTATGAAGGAAATTAAAGGAGATAAATCTTTGGAAAAAGTCTTCATGGAACTTGAGGAAATTGGTAAATGAAAAAGTTTTTTTCTTTAATTAAAGCTTGTATGTCGACTGATATGTCTATCATTAAAATAGGAGGTAAAAAGAATAAAAAGTCTTCTTTTTGGTTGCCTTTATTTATTTCTCTATATCTTATGTTTATGATTTGGGGACTATCTAATAGTATGTTTGAAAAACTAGCTGATTTAAATCTTTCTTATCTTTTGTTATCTTTACTTGTTTTTAGTGTTTCTTTTATGACTTTTGTAGAAGGAATATATAAGTCTGGAGCGTTGATATTTAATTGTAAAGATGATGATTTGCTTCTTTCTTTACCGATTAAAAAAAGAGATGTTTTGTTGGTTCGTATTTTTAAATTTTATGTTTTTGAGTTATTATTTAATTCTCTTTTTATGTTGCCTGTTATGATAGCATATATTAGATGGGCTCCTCATTTAGAATGGACTTACTTTTTAACTAGTTTGGTTATGCTTTTGTTTTTGCCTATTATACCAATTATTTTATCTTGCCTTCTGGGGGCATTTATATCTAGTTTAGCTAGCAGATTTAAATATAAAAATGCGGTTCAAATTGTAATCTCAATGGCAGTATTAGTTTGTATTTTTGCTTTGTCTTTTAATAGTAATAAAGCATTTGATTACATTGCTCAACATTCAAGCAGTTTGAATGATATAATTACAAAGATTTATTATCCGGTGTGGGCTTATTCAAAATTAATTAATGAATTTCACGTTTTAGATTTAATATCATTTATTGTTATTCATTTACTTGCAATTATTTTATTTATGACAGTATTAAGCAAATTCTATTTTAAAATTAATTCCAGGTTAAAAAGTGTTGTAACTACTCGTAAAAAGAGAAACTTAAGAGAGTTGTCGGTAAAATCAAAATCGCAAATATCATCTATTATTCATAAAGAACTTGTTACTTTTTTTAAAACACCTGTTTTTATAATAAATGCTGGGTTTGCTCTTTTATTATTTTTGATTTTAGTGCTTGTTATTACCTTTAATTTTGATACTTTTATGTCAATGCTTTCTAGTGAAGCAAGTGGCCTGATGCTATCAAAAGAGTTTATTTTGGATAATGCTTCAATATATATATTTGTTTTAGTTTCTATTACAGCTTATATGACTTCTATTACTAATTCTGTTATTAGTTTAGAAGGCAAAAATATTTTAATTATTAAATCATTTCCTATCGATGCTAAAAAATTACTGCTAGGAAAAGTACTAGCGTCGCTTGTTATTACAACGCCTATATTATTTATGGGTGATTTGGTTTTGTTTTTTGTCGCTCATATTAATATCTTTGAAGCATTATTGTTACTTATTCTTTCTGTTTTAGTTCCACTTGTATCACATTTTATTGGTATTATAATTAATTTGAAGTATCCAAAATTAGATTGGGATAATAGTAGTGAAGTAGTTAAACAAAGTACCAGTTCTTTTATAGCTGTTTTGATAGGAATGATATTATTATTTGTTACTGTTTTTATAGTTATGAATTTAGTTGGTAATATGAATTCATTATTATTGCTTGTTTTGGCTACGATTATTTATTTTGGAATTGATTCTTTGTTATATTTTTATCTTACTACAAAAAGTGTTATAGATTTTAATAATTTAGAAGTGTGATGTGATGATAAAACTCTCAGTTTTGATGAGTTTAGTATATATATGTTTATTCTTTTGTGGTTTAAAAAATATAAAGAATTTATAATTTGGGAGTGGGGAAGATGCAAAAGGTAAAAAGAGGTGTTATTAAATCAGTTATATTAATTCTTATCTTTATTAGTTTATTATTGATGTTTTTTTATTCTGGATATAGGATTATTAGCTATTTAATAGATAATTATAATAACAAGAATATTCAAGAAACAATTATGAAAAAGGCAATTGTTATTAAAGAGGCTAGTAATGAAGAAAACAACGAATTTGTTATTGATTTTGATTCTTTAAAAGAAGTTAATAATGACACTGTTGCCTATGTAAAAGTAGGAGGAACAAATATTGATTATGTAGTTGTTAGAGGAGATGATAATCAATATTATTTAAATCATAATTTTAATAAAGAGTATAATGTATCTGGATGGATATATGCTGATTACAAGAATCGCTTTGATGAAAAGGATTATAATATTATACTGTTTGGTCATAATACATTGGATGGTTCAATGTTTGGCACTTTAAAAAATGTTTTAACTGATGATTATCATAGACAGTTTAATCAGAATAAAATTGTTTTAGTAACAGAAATGAATACATATTATTATCAAGTATTTTCAACATATGAGATTATTCCTGAAGACTATTATATTAAAACTGATTTTTCTAATGAGCAAGAATATAGTGAGTTTATTTCTGTATTGAAATCTAGATCTAATTTTAATTATCAAGTTGAAGTTTCATCTGAAGATAAGATTTTGACTTTATCTAGTTGTAGTGCGAATGGAAGTAAGCGAGTTGTTCTTCATGCTAAGTTATTAAAAGATTAGTTATAATATCTTTTTTTGCCTTTTTCTCTAGTTTAATGTAAACTTATAGCTATATTCTATTTTAGATGGGGGGAATCTAACTTGAATGTTATATTTTTGGATTTTGATGGAGTACTCACAACTATTCATTCTAGTTCATTAGAAGATGTAGAAAAAAGAATTGCTTTGCTTGCTAGTATATGTAAGCAATATGATTGTAAAGTTGTAATTGAAGCTGCGGCCAAAGATTGTATTGATGAAGTTACACTTGAAGTTTATGGAAAGTGGGTTAAGTTTATATTTAAAATGTTTAAAAAGTATGGAATTGAATGTATTGGAAGAACTCCTAATGTGACTAGAAGATATAATAATGGTATGTTTATTTCTATGCACAAGGGAGAGGAGATTAGGCTTTATTTGATGAGACATCCAGAGATTGATCATTATTGTGTTATTGATGATGACGATTTATTTCCACATTCTGATTTAGATAATGTAAGAGACCATTTAGTTACTACTAAATACTATTCTCGTAATATCGAAGAAGAAGGGCTTTTGGAATCTCATAGAAAAGAGATTGATAAAGTTCTTAAAAGAGAAAATCATGTTAAAAAGTTAATGCTTAAATATCATTATAAAACAGATAAATTACAGTAAAAATTGACTTTTGATAAGTTAGTTTTTCTTTATAAGTTTCCTTTAATTTTTCCTTGAATAATAGGTTAAAATTTTATATAATTTTAATAGAATAAAAAGAAGGAGAATTGAGATATGATTGCATTAAGTATTGGAAAAGCAAATTTTGATATTACAGTTCCTGTGGATCAATTTCCTCAAGAGAATACTAAAATTACTGTTCAAGAAAAAATTGAAAGTAGTGGTGGTGGAGCATTTAATGTTGCTTATTTGTTAGGGAAATGGAATGTTGAGACATATTTTGCTGGGACTGTTGGATATGATGATTATGGTACTACTATAAAAAAAGATTTAGATGGGTTAGGTGTTCATACAACTTTTTTGGAAACAAATTATGAAAAAAAGACGGCTACCTCTTTTATTATAAATAATAAGGCTACTACTTCTCGGACTCAGATTAGAATTGAGCCTGAGGTATATCATATGAAAAAATATGAGTATGATTTTATGGCTGGTGTTATTTATTCTGATGGATATGAATACTCTGCGACAATGGCCGCTGTTAATAAATTTCCAAATATCCCTGTAATTTTGGGCGCTGGTCTTAATTATGGAGATCCTAAAGAGATTATTGCTCTTGCTAAGGTGGCTAAGTATATTGTTTTTTCACTAGAATTTGCAGAAGAGCTTACTAAAATAAAAGTTAATGTTGAAGATCCTCAATCTTTATTAAATATTTATAAGAAATTGAAGGAAACTTACATTAATAATGAGGTTATTGTTACTTTGAAAGCAAATGGTGTTTTGTATGCAGTTGATGGAAATGTTCAATATATGCCTACGATAAATGTTTCAGAAGTTGATAGAACTGGTGCTGGAGATATTTTTGATGGAGCCTTAACTTATGCAATTTCTAAAGGTTATGATATCGAAAAATGTATGAGAATTGCCAATATTGCGGCAGGGCTTTCTACTACTAAAGTGGGAGCGAAAACATCTATTCCGATGCTTTCTGAAGTGATTTCTTATTATGAAGGTAAATTTGGCCCAATTGATGCTGTTAATCAAAATCTTAATCCTTCAACTTCCCAAGAAAATGTTCAAAATAACGTTGCTACAGCTCAAACGCCAAGTGAACCGGTGAATAATAATGTTCAAAATGCTGTGCCACAATCTAGTGTTGGAAGTCAAGTCCAGGATACATCTGTTCCAAATCAAGCTCAACAAGTAGTTCAAACTCCTGCTCAAGTGAATACTGTTTCAGCAGTTAATCCTTCTCCAGCAGAAAGCCAAAATCCAAATTCATGACATCTTGGTCTTATTATCCTTCTATTGATTTGCATGGGGAATTTGCTGTTACAGCTTATACTGTAGTCCATGAATTTATTAGTGATCAAATTAAGCTTAAAAATGAATATGTTTTGATAATTCATGGAAAGGGTAGTGGAAAATTAAAAGAAGAGGTACATCATATTTTAAAAAATGATAAACGAGTTAAAAAGTTTCAGTTAGATGGTAGTAATACCGGACAGACAATTGTTCAATTGAAGATATAAGTCATTTCTTTTATAGAATTTGACTTTTTTTGTCAACTGTAGTATAATGTGTGTACACAAGGGGTTAATAAAAGTCAATAGGATAGACACGGATTTGACATTTTACGATTATTGTGGTATAATTAAAGTACGAGATGAGTAATAGAGGGGGTTTGTATTTATGAAAAATTTCGTTTTAGATTATGTAAATGAAAATGAGTTTAGAAAGTTAGAAAGATCTCTTAAAAAGTATAATATGAGAGCTTTTAAAAAATTAAACTTCGATTATTATCCTGAAATGAGAGATGGTAAGTTCCCAGGTGAAATTATTAGTAAAAATAAAGAGGCCGGAACTGAGACTTATGAACTTAAGTTACCTAGTGATGCTATGTTTGCTCAAGTACATGGTGAAGTTAAATTAATATATACTGTTTATAAAAAAGAAGAAACTGTTATGTTAAAAGAGATTTTACCTAAAGATATTTTACTTGAAGGGCATAGAAGTGAGTTAGGTACTTATAAAGGTATTATGATTAGTAAAGCAAATGCATCAAAAGATATCTTTAAAATTGATTTACTTAATATGTTACAAGGAAAGGAATAATTTTTCTTTTTTTTGTTTTTTATTTGTGATATAATTTATTTGTTATGTTTTTACCCAGTCGCCAAGTGGTAAGGCAATGGGCTCTGACCCCATCATTTCGTAGGTTCGAATCCTACCTGGGTAGCCAATATGTTTTTAAGCTCTTTATTTAAAGGCTTTTTTATTTTTAAATAAAGCGTAACTATCTTTTCCTGAAATTTTTTTAATATTGATGATTTTTTAAATTAATTTTTGTTGCTTTTTTCTTTTTCGTATTGTATAATTAAGTAGTCGTTGGACCTCTAGCTCAGTTGGTTAGAGCACTCGGCTCATAACCGATCGGTCGTAGGTTCGAGTCCTACGAGGTCCACCATTTTTTTACTGCAGGTGTGGCGAAATTGGTAGACGCATTAGACTTAGGATCTAACGCTTTACGGCATGGGGGTTCAAGTCCCTTCACCTGCACCATTAAAGAATCTGGTTGAACTTGGGTTCAATTTACTAATAAATATCAATTCTAGAAATGGAATTGATTTTTTGTTGTGTAAAAGAAAGGGATGATTTAATGGTAATTATTATTAAAGAAGATTTAGAAATTGAAGAAGCACTTAAAAAGAAATTAGAGTTTATATGTAGTTTTTGTAATACCGATTGTGAAATTAAGAAAGGTTCAATTAGAACTATAGAAAGAACAAATCTATCTTATGTAGAACCTCATAGAATAATAATTAAAGGTATTACATTTCTAGCATTTAATTATGAAACAAATATCTATATAGAAAATTTAAGTAATAAAATATTAATTAAAGATTTAGAAGAATATATTAAAAGGATTTAAGGAGATTATCAATTCCATTTTAAATAATGATTTTAAGCCAAATGTTTGACGTTTTATTAAAAAGTGATAGAATATAAGCCAATCAGAGATAATTATCTATTTAAGGGTGGGTAAATAGATGAGATGGAAAGATAATTTAATTATATTTTATTATTTAGAATTAGTAAGGGGTCAGTAGTATTATTATCCTTAATACTTTTGACACCTTTTTTTGTTAGAAAGGATTTGATTTTATGAATGAAGAAAAGAAAATTGCTGGACTATATATTCGTGTATCAACTGAAGATCAAGCTCGTGAGGGTTTTAGCTTACCAGAACAAGAAAAAAGACTTCGTGCTATGTGTGAATATAAGGGTTATGAAATATATAAACTTTATAAAGATGCTGGTATAAGTGCTAAAACTGGTAATTATAGACCTGCATTTGAAGAATTATTACAAGATATTAAAGATAAGAAAAATAAGATTAAAACTCTTACTGAAAATAATGAAGCGCTTAATTTAAGAGTTAAGACTTTAAATGATACAATTAAAGAAAAGGATAATGAAATATCATTTTTAAAATCTAAAATACAAGATTTAAAAGATACAATAGATTATTGGAAGGATAAATTTAGTAAGTTAATATCCTTCTTACATGATAAACTTCATAGTTGGTTTGATAAAGATGATAAATACATTGATGTAGTAATGAAATGTATGATGATAATGTTTTAGATGATGATGACATTGAAGAATTAGACTTAAGTAAAGAAAAAGATGATTTTGAAAGATAATTCAAATTATCTTTTATTTTATTTTATATGGTATTTTTCTTAGAAGTTTTTGAGTATCTTTTTTTGAAACACCAGATACAAAAAATCTTAAATCTTCTATTGATTTTATTTCTTTATCATTAAGATTTGTATATAAAAATCTTCTTATTATTTGTCTTTCTTCTTTTGAATAGTACAGCTCAAATTTAAAAAAATAGACTTTATAAATCATTTCTATTATATATTCTATTAATAACTTAATAGAATTCTCTTCTGTTTCAGGTGTTCTTTCTAAACCACTATCAATATCCAACAATAATATATTATGATTATTTATCTTTATATTACCATTATGAAAATCATAATAACAAATATTATAATTATCTTTGATATTCCAATAAATATCTATTAATTCTAAACATTTTTCTTTAATAAATTTGAATCTCATGCTTTGTGATAGTGGTTTAGCCTTTTTGTAATATTTCATTGCATATCCTACTATTTCATTATTATCATATATGAAATCATATATGATTGGTGTTCCTGTTATATTATACCTTAAAAAAATGTCTATTATATCAACTCTTTTACTAACATCAATATCTTTATTAAATACTTTATAAATCACATCATTATTAATATATAACTTACTTTCATTTGAATTTAATTGTTTTGTATTTGATTCATTTATTGTTTGTAATTCCATAAAATTTCTCCCTATGTGATGTATATTTTATCATAAAATTTATAATTTATAATATTTTTTCTCAAAATTAATAAAAAACATGGTATATTATATATAGAATTGATATTTATTAGTTGTTCTTTTAGATATACGTGTTCAAAATAGGCTCTTGTATCGCACCAGTGATGAATTTGTTCGAACTATTCAGACTTTAAATATAGAGAACTTGCAAAAGTTCTTTTTTTACGTGTTGAATTATTTACATATTATTTTGCCAAAATAAAATAATAGGCAAAAAATAATTTGTATAGTATAATATATTCGTTTATTTAATTTTAGGGTGGTTTTATGATAAAAAGAATAATATTTGATATCGATGGTACTTTAATTACTGGCGTAGATTTTTCATCTTTTATAGAAAATGCACTTAAAAAATATGGTATTAAAGGATTGAAAAAGGCAGAACAATTTTTATTAAATATTAAAGAATATGAAAAAACATATAATTGTTATAATCGAAATCTATATTTAAAATTTTTTAGTGGTAAATTAGGTTGTGAATTAGATAATCATTTTTTGGAAATATTTTTTCAGGAATTAAAAAAAGCTATTCCAGAAAATGGTGAAAAAATAAAATTAATGTTAGCTTCCTTAGATGAATATGAACTGGTATTATTATCTAATTATTTTGAAGAATCGCAAAGAAATAGGTTGATTGCTATGGGAATAAATGATTATTTTAGTGAATATTATGGTGAAAGTATTATAAAACCAAATGAATTAGCTTATAGGCAGGCTCAAGGAATATACCTGCCAAATGAATGTGTAATAGTTGGCGATGATAAAAGATTGGATATTGATATTCCTAAATCACTAGGTTTTAAGACGATATATGTTAATGAAAATGGTGATATAAAAAGGGTGGAGGAGTTATCTCCAAGATTAATAAAAAGGTTATAGATATCTATGATACTTTGATCGTTAAGGAATTTTATTATTTATAAATTATATTATTTTGTTTGTTTTAAGAATTGATATAAATAAAAGATGTTTACGAGAATGAAATGTAAACATCTTTAAACTAATTTTAACTATTTAGTTTTTTTATTAATTTTTTTTCAAATGTTTTTGCTTGCGAGTTTTCTTCAAATAATTTATCACTATTAACATTTGATAAATCAGAATCTTTGAAGTATTTTATAATAGCTTTAACATATGTTTGTAGTTCTTCTTTGTTTTGAGCAATCTTGTAACCATCACTTAATGGATACCAATTACCGTTGTTATTCATAACGTAATAAAAATCTTGCTCGTTTTCTTTATTTTTGGGGTCACAATATAATTTTATGTTTTCTTCAAAGAAATATGTGTAAATTGTTTCTGTATGGTAAGATGTATAACAATCACCTTTTTGGGTAATATGTTTGGCATTTAATGATACTAAGTTAGTATTCTTTGGAATTTCATAATCAAGGTTGCTTTTATTAGTCAAAGGATAACTTCCTGTTAGATATAATTTGTCATTATAAAATGTTAAATAATATATATATTTTTGATTTTCTCTTTCTTCGCATCTTTCTTCTGTTGTATAACATCTTGCATCTACATTTTCTAGTAAAATATTCCCGTTTTTATCAGTAATAGTAATATAATGATTGTTATATCTTTCATTGTACTCAATTTTTGATATTATGCCTCCAATACCGATAATTAATGCTTCTGAAAGTACTGGAATAACTTTGTCGCCAACTTTTAATCTTTCACCATAAAAATCGATACATTGTTTTTGTGCTGACATTTAGTATTAATCTCCTCTCTTAAGATAAGATATTATATTAAAAATGAAAAAAAGTCAAATATTTATGGAATTTTCTTTTTATTTTAGCAAGATGTTGTATAAGGTAAAAAAAGTATCATATATCTATGATACTAGGATTGTTTAATATGTATATCATTGTTAGTACAATTCTTGGTTCTTTTTAATATCTCTTTTCTTAATTATATTTCTAATGTTTCAACGGTAGAATCTTTGGTAATTGTTGCTTCTTGGATATTTTCTTTTTTTCTTTCGACTCTTCCTATGATAGCATTTTTAAGTTCTTTTTGTTGTTCTCCTAAGTCATCTTCAATATCAATAACACGTAATACTTCTTCAAAGCTTGTTAGACCATTTATAACTTTAATTAAGCCGTCGTTTAATAAACTGGTTGCATTTCCTGTACTATATATTAGTTCTCTTATTTCTTCTTTTGGTAAATTATTAACGATAGCATCTCTTATGTCTTGGTTTAGAACTAAAACTTCATGAAGAGGAATACGCCCTGTATAACCTTTATAACATTGATCGCATCCAACAGGTTTATATATATTTTCAATGTCCATTCCAAGAGCCGCTTTAAATACTCTTTTTTCATATTCAGTAGTAGGTCTTGCTTCACGACATTTAGGGCATAATTTTTTACAAAGTCTTTGAGAAATGATAGCTTCAAGAGCTGAACCTAATAAGTATCTTTCAACTTCCATATCTACTAAACGTTCAATAGTTGTTAGGGAATTGTTAGTGTGGATTGTTGATAGTACTAAGTGACCTGTAATGGATGCACGAACAGCAATTCTAGCCGTTTCGTTATCACGAATCTCACCAATCATAATAATGTCGGGGTCTTGACGTAGAATAGATCTAAGGGCACTTGCAAATGTAAGGCCAATTTCACTCATAGTTTGTACTTGGTTTATTCCAGCAATTTTCATTTCGACTGGGTCCTCAACTGTAATTATATTTCTATTTTCAGTATTTAAAGTTTCTAGAACAGCATAGACAGTAGTTGATTTACCTGAACCGGTAGCTCCTGTTACTAATATAATTCCGTTTGGTTTACTAATTGCTTTTTGAACTAACTCATAATTTCTTTGGGAAAAACCTAGAGAATCTAGACTTGAAGTTGTTGCAGAGTAATCTAGTAGACGGATAACGACTTTTTCACCATATACAATAGGAAGAGTAGACACACGAAAATCAAGGTCCTTATTATCAACGGTCATTTTAATTGCACCATCTTGAGGAACACGTGATTCGGTAATATTCATTCCTGAGATAATTTTTACTCTTGTTACTAAGTTTTTCTTAACTGATTCTGGAACAACTGCATATAATATTAGTTCTCCATCGACTCTGATTCTTACGTTTAATACATCAGGAGTAGGGTCCATGTGGATATCACTAGCCCGTTTTCTAGCTGCATCTATTAGCATTTCATTTACTATATCAACAATTGGCTGATTTTGATAATCGTATTCTGTAAACATCACTGCATCACCCTAGATCCTTTATTCTTTTATTATTGTATCATAGTGTATAAAAAAATACAATTCTTACTTTATTTTTCTTCCTATTTTTTTCTTCTTGTTGTATAATACCTGTGAGGAAGGGGAATCTAGATATAATCATGAATTCGATTGTAAAATTATTAAGGGGTTTTAAACGTTCTTGGTTGTTAAGTATTTGCCTTTGTCTTGCTTTAATTATAGCACTTTCTATGATGCTTTCTAAACATTTGCTTGAGGTTCAAATTGAAGAGCGCCTTTCCAAAGCCTCAAGAGAAAAAGAAACGTTAGTTTTTACTTATCTTGCTAGTGAAGATAATAAAAAAGTTTTTTTGTTTGATGATGATGAGTATCATTATTATTTTTATGGTATCGATGAGGGGTTTATTTCTTATGGGAGTACCTCAACTACTTTTAAAGATGCTATTTTAAAAGATTATATTACTATTGAGTCTTTACTTTCAGAATGTATAAAAAAAGATTCTAAAGAAAATGTTAATTATTATGTTCATTCTGGTTCAAAAGAAGAAGATAATTACCGAATTGCGGTTGAAACAAGAAAAGATGAGGATTCTGAAAATGCTGATTTTTATATTACAATATATCCTTATAATTTAAATTTAGATGATTCTTTAATGAACGATAGTTCAGATATACCACAAAAAAAATGTTAATTATTTCGGCTATAACTAGGGAGAATAGTCCTATATGACAAGTTGATAGGATAGACATTATTCCTAGTTTTATTATTATTCCTAAAAATGATATTTTAAATGATGTTTTGGCTAGTCCTATTGCTTGCATAGTACTTATTAAGGGGGCTTCTAAATAGAAGAGTACAAATACTGGAGCAAGAATTGTAATATATGTTGCGCCGGCAGTAGTTTTGTATAAGAAATATAATAGTTTGCTTTTAAAGATTAGGATGATTGCAGAAGAGGAAAATCCTATTATAAATGAGTAGATTAAGGCTTGATTTAGTCTTTTTTTTAACTTAGGTATATTATTTTTTGTATAGTGTTTTGATATTTCAGGTATTAAGATTTGATCTATCGCAGAAATAAAGAAGGATGGCATAGTTAATAATCCTAAGGCGTAGGCATTGTACGAAGCATATTCTTTGAGAATAAAGTTGTTAGAATATCCACTTTTCAATAATAAACTTGTAAGAATAATTGGCTCTAAGAAGAAGCCTATGTTTCCGATTAATCTGGAAGAGAAGCATGGGATACTAGTTTCAAGTATTTCTTTTATGATTCTTTTTTTAGGGATGATATCGCTTTTTTTAATTTTGATTTGTTTTGGTAAGAAAAGAAAGAAGATTAAAGTGCTAACAATTTCAGTTATAATGCTTAGCAATATGAATGTTATTATACCTTTCATAGTATCTAGTTTTGGTAAAATTATGATTAAAAACATAATTCTTATACTTTGCTCGATGATATTTGATAAAGTGTTTGGAAGAACTTTCATTTTACCTAAGAAATATCCTTTAAAAATAGATGATAGAGCAATAAATGGAAGTGTCAGGGCCATGGCTTTTAAGATAGGTGTTACTTCTTTTTGTTTTAGTAAGGTTGTTGCAATTAAAGGAGAAGCGTGATATAAGAGTGTTACTAAAATTCCTTCTAGTATTAATATGAAGAAAAAAGAAGTAAAAATTATTTGTTTTCCTTTGTATTTTTCTTCACTAACTAGTTTTGAAATGGATGTAGGTAGGGCAAAAATGGAAGAGGCTACAAATAATGAATATGTTGGTAAGGCGATTGTGTATAAAGCTATTCCTTCTTGGCCAATTTCTCTAGTGTATAGAATCTTGATAATGAAGCTTAATAATTTTACTATGAAGCCACCGATTAGGAGAATGGCTATTGACAGTTTAAATGTGTCTTTTTTCAATATTCATCTTTCCTATTCTCAAACTATGATATATAATAATATTATGAATTAGTGGGTCATTTTTAGAAGTGGAAGTGAAATTATGGATAATCAAAAGTTTCGAAGCCTAGAAGAATTGTATTTAAGAGTGTATCCTGCTTTGCGTGTTAAAGTTAAAGAAATGAAATTACAAAAATTAGCTTTCGTAAGTGAAAGTGAATTGTGGGATTTTTTTTGCAATTATAAATGGAAAGTGGAAAAGACAATTACTCTAGGAGAAATGGTTGATGATATTTTAAACACAGATAGTTTTACCATACTTCATGAAATGAGGGGGAATAGTAAATGAAAAAGATTGATGTTAATAAACAAAGCAGTATACGGCTTGAGGGAAGCAAAATTATTTATTTTGATCCTTTAGAGTGGGATTATAAGCATGATGCTGATTATATTTTTATTACTCATTCTCATTTTGATCATTTTTCTCTTCTTTCTATCTTAGAATTAAAAAAAGATTCTACCGTAATTGTAACTCCTAAAGATATTGTCGAAGAATTACTTTCGATAGGAATATCTGAAGAATATATTTTGGTTGTTTCTCCAAATCAAAAATATGTTTTAAAAAATTTGGAAATTGAAACTATACCTGCCTATAATTTACATAAAAAACATCATCCAAAAGAGATGGGATGGGTTGGTTATATTGTTGAATTTGATGGAGTTATTTATTATGTTGCTGGAGATAGTGATGTAACTAGTTATTCTAAAAATGTTAAATGTGATGTAGCTTTTTTACCAGTTGGAGGAACTTATACAATGGATTGTATTGAGGCTTCTAATTTATGTAATATTATAAAACCTAAGATTGCAATTCCAATTCACTATGGTTATGTGGTTGGTAGTCTAAAAGATGCTGAAATATTTAAAAAACGTTTATCTGAAGATATTCAGTGTAAAATATTTATTAAAGATATAGAAAAGTAGGGATTTTAAGTGAATTTAAATGATGATTTTGAGGCTTTTTTAGATTCTTGTCAGGCAAATATGGATGCGCAAGAAATAGAAAATATTAAAAAGGCCTATCAATTTGCAAAAGAAAAATATAAAGATGAAAAAAGATTAGATGACAGTCCTTATTTAGAACATGCTTTTGCTGTTGCTTCTATTCTTTTAGAATTTGGCGTTGATGCGCCTACTATTATGGCTGCATTATTACATGGCACAATTAATAGACATAAGGCAACTAAAGAAGAGATTGAAGATAATTTTGGTGTTGATGTCGCAGAATTAGTTGATGTGATTTCTAAATTGAATAGATTAGAGTTACAAGATGATTCAGAACATTCGGCTATTACCCTTAGGAAGGTTTTAGTGGGAATGAGTGAAGATGTGCGGGTGCTTTTTTTAAAAATGGCTGATCGTCTGCATAATCTTAGAACTGCGAGTTCTTTAGACGAAGAAGAAAGAAAGAAAATGGTTCAAGATACGATGGCTGTTTTAATACCAATTGCTCATCGCCTTGGTATATCTAAAATTACAAGTGAAATGGAAGATTTATGCCTTTATTATTCTAAACCTGATGTGTATGCAAATATTTTAGAAAGATTAAATGCTAGTAAAGAAGAATTAAAAGATTCTTTAAAAGATATGGAGCAGGAAATTTCTGAAATGTTGATGGAGCAGAATATTCATTATCGGATTAAGAGCAGAGTAAAAAGTGTATATAGTATATATAACAAATTAAATAATGGAAAAAAATGGGAAAATATTTATGATATATTGGCTTTGAGAGTTATTGTTGAAAAAATATCTGAGTGTTATTTAACAATAGGTTTGATACACGCTAAATACAGACCTATTCCTGGAAGATTTAAAGATTATATTGCTATGCCTAAAGCAAATATGTATCAAAGTTTACATACAGGAGTTTTCGGAAGTGATGGACATCGTTATGAAATTCAGGTAAGAACTGAAGATATGGATGAATTTGCTGAGAAGGGTTTCGCGGCACACTTTGCCTATAAAGAGAAACACAATAATAATGTTAAAAGCGTGATGGAACAAAAACTGGAGAGCTTTAGAAACTTAATTGAGTCTACAGATACTTTGTCTGATATTGAATTTGAAGGTACTATTCAAAATGATTTATTAAATGAAAGTATTTATGTTTTTACACCTAAGGGTGATGTCTTAGAACTTCCTAAAGGTTCTACTCCACTTGATTTTGCTTATCGTATTCATAGTGCTATTGGAGATACTACAGTTCAAGCAATCGTAAATGATATAAGCGTTCCTTTAGATTATGAACTTCATAATAATGATATTGTAAAGATTAGGACAAATCCTAATTCAACTCCAAGTAAAGAATGGTTAAACTATTGTAAGACATCGCATGCCAAAAATAAGATTAAAGCTTACTTTAGTAAACAAGAAAAAGATATTTATACTGAGAAAGGTAAAACGATTTTACAAAATGAGCTTCGTAAGAGAAAACTTTCATTTGATACTGTCTTTGCTCCAGATAATATCAAAAAAATTCTAGCCGATTTAAAACTTGAAGATATAGAAGATTTGTATTTTTCAATAGGGTCTTTACGTTATACAGCTTCTTATATTATATCTCTTGCTACTGAAGATAAAAGTGAAGTAGTAGATTTATATATGGAAAGACTTCTTTCTACTAAGCCTAGCAAGAGTCAGAAACCTACTACTAGTGATGTTTTAGTTGGTGGAGAAGATAATATTTTGGTTAGTTTAGCTAAATGTTGTCATCCTGTTTATGGAGATGATATTAAAGGGTATGTTACTAAAGGGGAGGGTGTTTCTGTACATAGAAGTAATTGCAGAAATTTACTTAGTAAAGATGCCCGGTTTATAGATGTTGAATGGAAACCTATGTCTTATACTTATTTAGCTAAAATAAAAGTAATATGTGAAACAGGAAAGAATTATTTAATGGATATTGTTGGCAAAGCTACTAGTAAAAATGTCGTTATTGATTCAGTAAAAACTAAGTCAGATGATTCAAAAACTGTTTATGATTTAATTGTTAAAGTGTCTGGTAAAGAAGAATTAGATAATTTTATGGATAGTTTATTACAATTTAAATTTGTTGAAAGTGTGGATAGAGTATGAAAGTAGTTGTTCAAAGAGCAAAAAATGCTTGTGTTAAAATAGATAATAAAGTCGTTGGAAAAATTGATAATGGACTTATGATTTTAGTTGGTTTTACTGCTGGTGATTCTCAAGAACAAATTGATTTTTTAGCAAAGAAGTGTTTGAATTTAAGAATATTTCCCGATGAAAATGGTGTTATGAATAAAAGTGTTTTAGATGTTGGTGGTTCTATTTTGTCTGTTTCTCAGTTCACTTTATATGCTGATACTAATAAAGGAAATAGACCAAGTTATATTCATGCTTTAAATGGCGATGAAGCTGTAAAACTGTATAATTTGTTTAATGAGGCGTTAAGTAAAGAAATACATGTTGAAACTGGTGTTTTTGGTGCTGATATGGAAGTGGAATTTACTAATATGGGGCCAACTACAATCATTATAGAAAGGTAAGATTATTTATGGAATATAGAAGATTTGGAAATAGAATTGTTGTAAGAATAGATAAGGGAGAAGAGATTTTAGAGAGTATTAAAGAACTTGCTTTGAAGGAAAATATTAGATTAGCTAGTATAGAGGCATTAGGGGCAGTAAATGAAATTACAGTTGGTGTTTTTGATACCAAAGAAAAGAAGTTTAAACCTAATCATTTTACAGGAGATTTAGAGATTGTTTCTTTAACAGGTTCAATTAATACGATGAATCATGAGTTCTATTCTCATTTACATATGGCAGTTGGAGATAGTAAAGGTAATGTCTTTGGAGGACACTTAACTAAGGCAGTAGTTTCTGCTACATGTGAGATGTTTGTTAATCTAATAGATGGGGTTGTAGATAGAGAATTTGATAGTGATACGGGTTTAAATTTATTTAAGTTTGACTAGAGTCTGTAAAGGCTCTTTTTTGATTGAAAATACTTTGATTTATGATATACTATTCTTATAGTAGAGGAGAGATAAAAGATGAATAATAAAAAATTAGGAATAGGTTTATTTATAGCCTTAATTGCCTTAGTTGCAGGAGTATCTTATGCTTACTTCTCAGCATCATTTCAAAATCTAGGAGAAAGAGAAACAAGTATCACTGCTTCAACTATGGGAAGTTTAAAGCTGACTGCAACAGAAGCAACCTATACCAGTGGAAATCAATACCCAGGGGACATGGCAATCCAGAAGTTTACAGTAGAGCCAGTGTCTCAAGGTAAGGGAGTCTATGAACTCGACTTAACAGGAGTGATTGATGAGTCAATCTTTGGAAGTGACGTAGAAATACAACTTTATAAATCCCTAGATAATACAGAAGTAACCATAACAGAAGGAGATTTAACTCAAAATGAAACTCAGTTTTCTAGAGTCGATACTTTAGTTACAAATGGATTAACACCTGTTTATACTAAAGCATTAAAGAATGGATTAAATATTCTATATCAAGAAGAATTTGAGGTCATAGAAGAAAGTGGAACTCTAAAAGTAAGAGAGAATAGCACTTCTACAGCATACTCAAAATATACTTTCTATCTAGTTTATAACTATAAGAATAATGGAAATCAAAATAATCAGATGGGACAAACATTTAATGGAACTATCTCTGGTAAACTAATTAAAGAAAAGAAGTTAACTGGAGCTGAAACGATTGCTAAACTAGTAGAAGGTAGTGATCCAAATTCAACTGCAGTCATCGATAAAGGAACTGATGCTTCAGGTTGTACGAATACTCTAGCGTATGATGATTTTGGAAATCTAAGATATGTCGGAGCAAACCCATGTAATTATGTAACGTTTAATGGAGAAGAAGCTGGTTGGAGAATCATTGGAGTGTTTGATAATCAAATTAAACTTATCCGAAATGAATCCATAGGTGATTATTCGTGGGACACGAGTGCATCAAGTGTAAACTCTGGATACGGAATCAATCAATGGGGTGAGTCAGGAACATACACTGGAGCAGACCTCATGAAACTATTGAACCCAGGGTATGATAACAACTTAGCAGAAGATGCTTCAGGAAATACAATTTCAGGTACTTATGCTAATAATAGTTTGTATTGGAATAAAGGAACAGGAAATTGTTATAATGCTAAAAATAATGCTTACACTACCTGTGATTTTAGTACCACAGGACTTACTGAAAGCGCTAAAACAATGATAGCAAACTCAACATGGAATTTAGGAAGTCAAGGGAGTAATGATGTATGGACAAATGGAAATGGATTAGGACTTGCAAGTAAATTCTATGAATATGAAAGAAGTAATAACAACGGAAAAATCTGTAGTTCAGGTAGTTATTGCAATGACATAGTAAATAGAACAACAACGTGGGAAGGATATGTAGGGCTTATGTACCCAAGTGACTATGGGTATGCCGTAGGAGGAGAAGCAAGAACAAATTGTCTTGCCAATACCAATCTTTATAATTACGATTCTAATAATTGTTACACAAATGACTGGTTGTATAATGGAGCCAGCCAATGGATTCTGTCGCCGGATGCGTATTCCTCCCATGCTTACCGTGTGTTCTACGTGACTTCAGTCGGGCTTGTGCGCAACAACGCTGCCAGATATGGCGATTCTGTTCGCCCGGCCTTGTTTCTGATACCCTCTATCGAAACTTCTGGAGGAAATGGAAGTAGTACTGATCCTTTTGAGTTGAGTATGCCTTAATTTTCATTTGACTAAAGTGTTAAATTGCTATACAATAGGGATGTATTTTTAAGCAAAGAACCAAGTACAGAATATCCCTACTTTTAAGAGAAGGCTAGTTGGTGGAAATGCCTAAAGCAAATATTTTGGAACAACGTCTTAATGAATGCTTAAATCCGGATTATTTCCGTTATAAAATAATAAAGAGTACCTAGGTAAAGTAAGGTGGCACCGCGCGGGTTTTCGCGTCCTTACAATGCTTAGGTTTTTTCTACATTAAGAAAGGGTGAATATGGATGTATTTAAATGAATTATGGGAGAAAAAAGAAGATTTTTTAGGTAAAGAAATTGTTGTTAAGGGATGGATTAGAAATCATAGACCTCAAAAGGAATTTGGCTTTATTGATTTTAGTGATGGAACTAGTTTTAAGCATTTACAAATAGTTTATGACAAGAGTAATGATAATTTCTTAGAATATACTAAGTTATCTAATGGCTCTTCTATTGAAGTTAAAGGTACTTTAATTAAAAGTGAGGGTAAAGGCCAAGACGTAGAATTAAAAGCAAGTAATATAATTTTACTTGGTGATTGTAGTGAAGATTATCCTTTGCAACCTAAGAAACATTCGATGGAGTTTTTTAGAGAACAAGCCTATCTTAGACCTAGAGCTAATACTTTCCAAGCAGTATATAGAATTAGAAGTGTTGCAGCAATGGGAATTCATGAGTATTTCCAGAGTCATGGTTATGTTTATGTACATACTCCTTTATTTACTACAACAGACTGTGAAGGAGAAAATCAAATGTTTAAGGTAACGACACTTGATTTTAATAATCTTCCTAAAACTGAACAAGGAGATGTGGATTTTACTAAAGATTTATTTGGAAAACAAACATTTATTACTGGAACTGGACAATTACATGGAGAAGCTTGTGCAATGGCTTTTAACAAGATTTATACATTTGGACCTACTTTTAGAACAGAGAAATCTAATACAAAGACACATGCTAATGAATTTTGGATGATTGAACCTGAAATGGCTTTTATGGATTTAAATGATTTGATGAATGCCGAAGAAGAGATGTTAAAAAGTGTTGTAGGATATGTATTAGAAAGATGTGAGAACGAAATTGACTTCTTAGATAAGTTTGTTTCTAATGGGTTAAGAGAGAAATTAGAGAATTTAGTGAAGTCTAATTTTGTTAGAATTACTCATCATGAAGTGATTGATTTACTTAAAAAAGCTAATGTTAAATGGGAATTTGAACCTGATTATGAAGGAGACATAGCTAAGGAACATGAAAAATATATTACAGAGTATTTTTCTGCTCCAGTATTCATAACAGATTGGCCTAAAGATATTAAAGCATGGTATATGAAGTTAAATGATGATGGTAAGACGGTTGCGGCTGTTGACTTGGAAGTTCCTGGTTCTGGAGAGTTAATCGGGGCTTCCCAAAGAGAAGATGATTTAGATAAGTTAATGGAGCAAATTAAGACTCATCATGTTGATACCAAAGAAATTGAGTGGTATATCAATCTAAGAAGATATGGGGGATGTTATCACTCTGGTTATGGAATGGGATTTGAAAGACTTATTATGTATTTAACGGGTATGGAAAATATTAGAGATGTTATTTTATTCCCTAGAACTCCTGGAAATTGTGATTTTTAATGAGATTTATTGAACATGTTTATAGAGCTATAGTTTCAATGGATGCTAATATGACTAATGAGAAGCTTAGTCTCTATTATAGGGAAAAGATACTTTCTAAGAGTTTAAGAGCTAATATGATTGGATTTAAAGAATTGTATAATAAGATGCACCATACTGAATTGTCTTTTATTGAGTGTTTTAATAATTATGAGGAAGAAAGGAAGAAGTATTATGGAGATAAAGTTTTCAAAAGAAATGGTAGATAAATTTGCTAAAGATTTGTTATTTGAACTTACAGAAGAAGAAAACAAGAATGTCTTAGATGAATTTGAGATTATAAAAGAGAATATGGATTCAATAGCAAAGATTGAAGATCTTGCTTTAGTAGAACCAATGACACATCCGCTTGAGTATGATGATGTAGTTTTAAGAAGCGATGAAGTTTTAGATGAACTTAGTGTTGAAGAAGTTTTAGCTAATGCCAAAGATAAGACGTTAGAAGAAGTTATTGTGCCAAAGGTGGTGGAGTAAATGAAAAGTTATATTTTAAATATTAAAAATAAAGAAGAAGAATTAAATAGTGTTTTATCAAATATTAAAGATCATCAAGAAAAATATAATTCTTTTGTTACTATTCTAGATGATGCTAAGTTAAAAGAAGAAGTATCTTCTCCTTTAAGTAATATTTGTTATGCCCTAAAAGATAATTATTCAACTAAAGGAATTTTAACAACTGCTTCATCAAATACTTTAAAAGATTATATTCCTCCATATAATTCAACTGTTTTTGAAAAATTAGAGAGTGCTCATGCAATATGCATTGGTAAGACTGTTTTAGATGAGTTTGGAATGGGAGGAACTGGTACTACAGGACATACTGGAGTTGTCAAAAATCCTTTGGATATTTCAAGAATTGCTGGTGGTTCTAGCGCTGGATCCGCTGCTGCTGTTGCAAGTGGTTTAGTTCCTTTTGCTATTGGTTCTGATACTGGTGATAGTGTCAGAAAACCAGCGGCTTACTGTGGTATAGTTGGATATAAACCTACTTATGGAATGATTTCTAGATGGGGCCTCCTTCCTTTTGCAAGTTCTTTAGATCACGTTGGAATATTTTCTAGAAGCGTTTTAGATGCAGCAATTGTAGCTGACGTGTTAAAAGGTAAAGACGAAAAAGATATGACTACTTGGGATTCTTCTCAAATTCATTTACAAGAGTCTGTTGAGAAGGGAATTAATAAAAAGATTAAACTTTGTTATATTAAGGAAATTGTTGATGAAGATGAGTTTGAGCCTATTAAAGATAACCATAAAAAGGTGATTGATAATTTTATGGAATTAATTCAAAAAAGTAAAGATTTTGATATTGAAATTGAAAGCGTTTCGATTGATAAGAATTTACTTGCTAAAATTCCTTCTGTATATACATGTATTTCTTGTGCTGAAGCAACAAGTAATATGTCTAATTTAACAGGAATTTCTTTTGGGCCTAGAGAGATAGGAAAGAAGATTGAAGATATGATGAAGAATTTTAGAACAAAGAATTTCTCACCTTTAATTAAAAGAAGATTTGTAATAGGATCTTATGTATTGCAAAGACAAAATCAAGAAAAATATTTTGTTAATGCTCAAAGAGTTAGAAAAATTCTTGTCGATGAATTAAAAAAACTTTTTGATACGTATGATGCTTTAATTCTTCCTTGCTCTTCTTCTATAGCACCTAAAATAGATGATGCTAAAGATATGATGAAGAAAAGTGATGATTTAGCTATTTTAGAAAATCATATGGCTTTAGGCAATTTTGGAGGATTTCCAAGTATTACCATTCCTTGCGGAAAAATAAATAATATGCCTATTGGAGTTAATTTAACATCAAATATTTATACTGATGAAAAGTTATTATCTATTGCAAGTAAGTTAGAAGATATTATCGACTTTGAAAAGGAGGGAGAATAATGAAGTATTTACCAACGATTGGGATAGAGATGCATTGTGAAATGAAAAGTATTAGTAAAGTTTTTTCACCTGCTGCAAATACGTATTCAAAACATTCTAATACTCATGTTTCACCAATTGACATGGGTCTTCCTGGTGTTCTTCCAACTTTAAATAAAGAATGTGTAAGGAAAGCTATTATGATGTCTTCAATTCTAAATTGTGAAATACCAGAATTTTTATGTTTTGATCGTAAAAACTATTATTATCCTGATTTACCAAAAGGATTTCAAATAACTCAAAGTCATTTACCAATTGGTATTAATGGAGAAATTGAAGTACCTTTTCAAGATTCAACTATTAAAGTAAAAATACACGATATTCATCTCGAAGAAGATTCTGCTAAAATGGAACATTTAGAGAAAGAGTCTTTGATTAATTATAATCGTGCTGGTGTACCTTTACTCGAACTTGTTACAGAACCTACATTTCATAATATAGAAGAAACGATTGCATTTCTTGAATATATTAGAAGAATATATCAGTTTACTGATATTTCTGATGCTGATATGAAAAAAGGTCAAATCAGGTGTGATGTAAACGTCTCTATTAATAATGAAGATGGTAGTTTTGGAACGAAAGTAGAGATTAAAAACGTTAATTCTTTTTCTAATATTGAAAAAGTTTTAAAGGCTGAGATTCAAAGACAAATTGATTTAATTGAGGCCGGAAAAAGAGATGAAATTGAACAAGAAACAAGAAGATATGATGAGGCAACAAATACAACTATTAGAATGAGAAGTAAAATAGATGCAATTGATTATAAGTATTTTGTGGAGCCAAATATTCCAAAGATTAAAATTGATCCTGATTGGGTAAAAGAAATACAAGATTCTATAATTGAACTTCCTTTGTCTAGAAGAATGCGTTATAAAGATTTAGGGCTTACAAATGATGATATTAATATTATTCTTAAAACTAGGGAAATATCTGACTATTTTGATGAATGCATTAGACTTGGTTGTGAAGCTAAAATGACATCTTCTTGGATTATTTCTGTTATTATGGCAAGTTTAAAAGAAGATGAATCATCTATTTCAAATTTTGCTTTAAAGCCTAAAGATTTAGCTTTATTACTTTCTAAAGTTAGTGATAAAACAATTTCTAATAAACAAGCAAAAGAAGTCTTAGAAAGAGTTTTAAAAGAAGATATTTCTTTAGATGAGGCTTTATCTTCTAGTGATACTCAGATTTCAGATGAATCTTATTTAGATGATTTAATTAAATCTATAATTGAAGCTCATCCTCAAGAAGTAGAAGCTTATAAGAATGGAAGAACTAATTTGTTTAACTTCTTTGTGGGAAGTGTTATGAAAGAAACAAAAGGTAAGGCAAATCCTGTTCTTACTAAAGAAATTATTGAAAAATATTTAAAATAAACAAAAATCGTCAATCAATTTGACGATTTTTTTATTATGTAGCAATTGATAAATAGCTACTGATAAAACCACGTGCTATGCACGTGAGAACTGAAATAGCAAGAGTGTTAAAAATA
>OCTW013397267.1_pt1 | contig 31161 bp, 37 predicted proteins | sample 1539671 | NCBI WGS metagenome assembly OCTW01 (sample SAMN02144230, study PRJEB22623) | gut metagenome | biome: sheep rumen | host: Ovis aries | place: New Zealand | reverse complement strand
ATCAATATTCTTTTCACTGAGAATCTTCTCGAAAATCCGGTCTCCAAGCTGTTTTATTTTGGTGACAAGAAATCCTCCATTCATTTCCATACAAAACCTCCTATATAGTAGTTTATCAAAAACATACTATATAGGAGGTTTATTGTCAACAGTTTATATGTCTTAATAGGTAAATTCCGATTTGTATAACCTCTCTTAACATCTAATCCACTGTCTCAACGTGGACTGCGACGGCCACTTGGGAGTACCTGTAAAGGCGCTTTCCACGGGGTGACCAAGGGTCTCTTCGAAGGTCATATGCTCGTAAAAGTGTTAAAAATAAAGGATTTCTACGAGTCCTGTTTCTTCAGTAAGACCACCGTTTCGACATGACTGGAGACGCCGGTATGAATGTCGGGGTTCCGTCTGAAATTGTCCGTTATTTTGATTCTAACTAAAATTATCGACCAGATTACAGAGATTGGATTATGAGTATGATTCAGAAGATTGAGATTGACGGAAAGCAGGTGCCATTCAAGGCATCTGCCGCCATTCCGCGTATTTATCACATCAAGTTCCATCGAGATATCTATAAGGATCTCGATGCGCTTGGAAAAGCTGTCGGAAACGGGGATGAGGGTTCCTCCCACCTCGATATGTTCTCTCTTGAGATGTTTGAGAATATCGCCTACATCATGGCAAAGCATGCAGATCCTACCATCCCGGACAGCCCGGAGGAATGGCTTGATGAGTTTAGCACCTTCTCCATCTACCAGATGTTTCCGAAAATCATCGAGCTCTGGGGCTTAAATGTCCAGACGGATGTAGAATCTAAAAAAAACTTCACGCAACAGATCGGCCGATGACCACACCCTTGTTTCTGCTTCGCTGCGTACAGCTCGGCATCTCCATCCGAGACCTTGACCTTCTCACGATCAGTATGGTGAATGACATGTACGCAGAAAGCAACAATGATGAGTACAAATGCTATGCGCAGATCGCTACGCAGATGGATTTTGATGCATTTTAGCATAATTTATGTATCTTATATAATGACAGTGTGTTGACATTAGACACACATTTGAGCCACACATTTGAGTATACCATACTTGAATGGAGGTGTTCTGTATGGCAACAACTAATTTAAATATTCGTATAGACAAGGCAATCAAGGACCAGGCGGAGGAAATCTTCAATGAGCTTGGTCTGAATATGACAACTGCTGTAAATATATTCCTGAGAACCGCTATCCGTGAGCATGGTATTCCTTTTGAATTAAAACTAGAAGTACCGAATGATACGACAGCCGCTGCCATTGAGGAAGGCCGAAAAATGATGAAGGATCCTTCTGCTCCGCGTTATTCCAGTATGGATGCGCTTAAGGCAGCTCTCGACGTATGAAATACGACATTCAGTTTACCAATTAGTTTAAAAAGGATTTGAAGCTTGCCAAAAAGCGAAATAAAAATCTTGATAAGCTGTTTGAGGTAATCGATATTTTGGCGAATGGTGGTACGCTGGAAGCAAAATACAGAGACCATGATCTTACAGGCAACTATAAGGGCACGCGTGATTGCCACATTGAACCAGACTGGTTGCTCATTTATGAGATTCAGAACAACGTTTTAGTACTCATGCTTTACAGGCTCGGTACGCACTCAGAACTATTCAAAAAATAGATTTAAAAAACAGAATAGCAATTCAAAAAGCATCTATCAGAAATGGTAGGTGCTTTTCTTATGCCCAAATTCAGGAAAGGAGGAGCCTATGGCGGGAAGTAGAATCAAGGGTATCACAGTCGAGATCGGTAGCGATACCACAAAGCTTCAGACAGCCTTAAAGGGTGTCAATTCAGAAATTAAGAATACGCAGATAATCCCCTAGACGCACGAAACCCTCTCGACCATGATGGCCGGGAGGGTATTTTCTATATTCACAAATTAGAAGTTGTCACTTTCCTATACTCATAATTCTTCATCAAAGTGGTTGCATCATCTCAAGAATGATTCCATCCGGATCTCTGAAATAAAACGCTCTGCTCTCCCCAAATCCATCTGCCCTGAAATCGAAATACTGCGGTTCAGACAAGCACTCCACATGATTTTCGATAAGGGTTTTATAAACAGAATCGATATCATCCGTGTAAAAGCATACTTCTGAAATAGATGTAGTAAACAAGTCTGATTGTTCTTTATGGATTTTGCTGTCTACAAACTGGATCAATTCAATCGGTGGTGCTTCAAGAGCCTTCGAACCATTCAAATATGCAACCCTTGCTTTACAATTTTCCTTGCGGAAAATTTTATCTGTCTCTTCGCCTTCCATAAAGATTTCACCTTGAAATTTAAGCCCAAGAATATCTCTGTAGAAAGCAATCGAGCGATCCAAATCAGAAACGGTTAATCCAGCGTGATAAATTCTTCCAACTATATATATTCCTCCTACAATTTCTTTATTTCGTAAAATTGGAAGTTGTTTATCCAAAATGAAATGGAATAAACATATTAAGTAAAACTGCAAGAACTATACTAATCGTTCCCATTAGCGCAGAACTCCTCAATTTGTCTCTCCTCAAAACAATAAGTCCAATAATAAAGACTATCACTTCCAAAACAGATTTTGCATTAAAATACCAACATCCATATACAAAGCACATATTGAACAATACTGCCAAAATCAGTGCTGATAGTATAAGCGCCAGTTTGCTTTTCCCCCCTGCATACCAGCAGACAAAAGACAATACTGGAGAAACAGCTGTAAATCCAAACCAAATCATCGCATAACTTCTTGGAAAAAATCCCGCAATATAGTTTGAATACAAATAGTAACTTACAACCATACCAATAAAGAATGCAAAAACATTAATGCTTGCTCTTATTGCAGAATTGCTATAAATAGAAATACACAGTGCAATCAATATCCAGATTGCAAAACGTCCAAGGAAATTATGAACATCTAATGCTCCATCTATTGCCATAAGTACACTGGGAAGTTCAGCTTGACGAAAATCCAAAAATTTTGAAAAAGTCCCCAAAGCTATTCCAAGGGATAATACAGCTATAGTATTTATAATTTTTCTATTATTGGATATTGGTTTTTCTGCATTCCTGATATCATTCAAAAACTTTATCATAATTACCCTCACAAATTCCGATTTTTCTTGTCTCTTCTCACTTCTTCTCTTAAAAGCGCGTACTCAATTAGTTTATACACAAACTCTGACGCCTCTTTATAATCAAGATAAAGTAGCTTGTCAGTGTGTAGCACACCGAGACTAATACCTGCGTCTGAAACAATAAGACAATCTCCGTATTTCTTAACCTTGTCAACAACATCAGCGCTTTTATAGCTTCCTATTTGCCCATTATGAGTGAATTCCATGAGGCCGCCGCCCGGATAAACTTTAGCATATTTATCGACATTATATTGCAGTGAATTGTGGCTTGTCTTGAATCTATCGATTGAAACTACCAGAGAAGTGTAGCTGCCTCTATTTTCATCCCGGAAATTTGAATCAGTTCCAAATATACACATCGATACAATTTGTGTTTCACCGAACCTATCATTCACAAGAAACGAACGATAAAAGCCAAAATAATGACTTCCTCCTGCATTACCATAATCCATGAAGCACTGGCCATAATCTTCTAACATTTCAAATGTCTTAAACTTTTTAGCAGGGAGTCTATGGTCTACATCTAATAATGCCTGATTAAAATTAACCGCAAAGTTTCTTACTTCCGGAGATGGATCCGAACCAAAGATCCATGTTCCTTGCTCGTTATAATCCATAAGAACCTTCTGGTCTTTTAGTTCTTCCATACTTAGCCTTATGAGCTTTTCGTCTTAAAATCCGGAACGACATAATCGTCACTAAGCATCTTCTTGTATGGCAAAATCCCATCAAGAAGAGCATAGGAATTGCTTTCATCTTGATAGACAAACATCTTCATTTCGATGCCGTTAGTGATTACTATATATTTTCCACCTAAAGCATCATAATATCTCATGGCCTGCTCTACCACATTATCAGTCAGTAAAACATCTTCTTTTTTACATTCAATGATGGTAACCGGGTAGATGCAGTCATTTTCTAAATCGTAAGCATGAACAATTATATCTGCTCTTCCAGCAACACCCTTTACATAGTGTGACATAGGTACTTCCAAAGATATCATCTCTTTTGGAACACCGCATTCGTTTTCGAAGTATGCTGCTACTCTCTGTCGGACGGTCTCTTCAGGCGTGATCTCTATTAACTTTTTTCTGTATGTATCATAATAGCATTCCTTATCTTCACGCTTATAGATAGCCGGTAATGGGATTGCCTTAAGCTCTTTTTCTACTATCAAAAACCGTCCCTCCTCTGTCATCTATTCCACTGCCTGCAACCTCCCAAAATGGTCGAGTTGCCAGATTGGTTGTCATCCCTTTTCGTTTTCCAAAAATCATCCAAAATGACTGACATCTAATCCACTGTCTCAAATCGTGACATCTAATCCGAGGTTACAACCTGACACACATTTTGCAGTGGATATGTTTCCATATAAGAAAACCGAGCTTTTTCAGAAGTCTGGCTTCAAATCCAAACATCCGAAAAAGCCCTGAAATACGCCGCTTTCTGGCACTTGATTTTATTTTCTTGACATCAAGGCTACCGTCTCCACATGGTTAGTTTGAGGGAACATGTCTACTGGAGTGACCTCTTCTACCTGATAGCCATGCTGCTGTAAGATATCAATATCACGAGCCTGGGTTGAGACATTACAGCTGATATAAACGATCCGATTTGGAGATAAGGTCACTAGCTGGGATAAGAATAATTCTGAACAGCCTTTTCTTGGCGGGTCAACCATCACAACATCAATATGTTTCCCTTCTTTTGCACATTTAACCATGTAATCACCGGCATCATCACAGGTGAAATAGGCATTGGTAATGCCATTGGCAAGGGCATTCTTTTTAGCATCTTCAATAGCCTGCGGGACAACTTCGACGCCATAAACTTCTTTCACCTGTGAAGCGAGGGATAAAGCGATGGTCCCAATCCCGCAGTAAGCATCAATAACGATATCTTCTTTTTGGAAATGGGCATATGCAATTGCTTTTGCATAAAGGACTTCAACCTGTCGTGGATTGATCTGATAAAATGATTTTAAAGAAATAGTGTAGGTATTACCTAATAAGGTATCATGAATAACCCCATCACCATATAAAATGATTTCCTGATCTCCTAAAATGACATTATCATGACGGGTATTAATATTTTGAATGACTGTTTTGATCTGCGGGAATTCTTCTACTAAGATGCGGACAATGTTTTTAAGATGCGGGATCTTTTTTGCGTATGTGATAAAGACAAGCATACCTTCATCAGTATGCGTGCCATAACGCGTTAATACATGTTTGATCATCCCCTGCTTTTTTTCTTTATCATAAGGAGTAATGGAATAACGTTCAAAAAGTTCTTTAACCCGTTTTGTAACGGTATTAGAGAATTCATTTTGAATCATGCAGAAATCATGATCGATGATTTCATTCGTCCGCGCTTTATAAAAGCCGCTCACTAAGCGTCCTTTATTCATGCCAAAGGGAACCTGCACCTTATTACGATAATGATAAGGGGGCAGATCCATCAGGCAGTCATTAACCGGGGCATCACAATGACCAATTTTATGCAAGGTTTCTTTCACCCGATTGGTTTTAAAAGCTTGTTGTCCTTCCTGAGACATATGCATGAGACTACATCCGCCGCATTGTTTATAAACGGGGCAAATTGGTTCTTCTCTCTCTGGTGAAGTTTTAATGAGACGCACAATCCGGCCGACGCAGTAATTCTTGAGCACTTTAATAATTTCAATTTCGGCTTCTTCTCCGACAATCAGATTTTTCACAAACACTGCTATTCCATCATGATGGACAATGCCTAAGGTATCATGGGTATAATCCGTGCATGTCGCTATAATATGATCTTTCTTTTTCATTTTAATCTCCTTTAAAAAAAAGCGAGTTGCCCCGCTTATTTATTTTTCATCGCATTGTTGTACGATGTTCTATTTTTAATTTTCGCATTACTGAAGTTAAAGCTGTCAGAGCCAGCCATCTTTGTCCCATAGATTGGCCATGAATCCCCTTTGGCACACGTTAAATAGAAATCACATTCAAACTGTTTCACACCATTGACTTTATTCAGTAAGACAGAGTATTTAGAACCTTTATAAGATTTCTGATTAGCATTTTTATCTAACGTTTGAACAGCACTCTTACAAATATTCTTTGCCTGCACTTCGGTCGTTGCATGATTGAAATCAATATCAAACTTAAATTCCTTACATTGAATAGAAATATTGATGGTATTGATTAATTTATTTTTTGCTTTCACTTCACTGATGGTTTTTGTTAAAACAGACTTATCTACATGAACTAAACCTTTACAGCGATCACCATAAACGGGGCCATCTTCTCTAGCCATATAAATCATCGATCCCGTAAAAGCGACGACAGCTGCTAAAATCATCACTAAAACAATCTGCCATTTCTTAATGCCTTTAGCTTTAGGTGCTTTCTGTTTGGGACGCGGCCGCGAAACGGTTGGTCTTTTTTGCGCCGCCTGCGCTTTAGCGCTCGTTTGTGGTCTTTTCACCGTTGACTGCGCTTTCGCACTGCCGGCGGGACGCGGTTTCCTTGGGCCTTCATCACCAAAAGAAAAATGTTCTTTTTGACTTGTCTGTTTACTATTTTGTGTTTTGGGACGTGAACTCACTGGTTTGCTGGGACTTTTTTTCGGAGTCCTATTTGTACTGGGTTCATCATCAAAGCTAAAATGCTTTCTAGCCACTGTAAATCACCTACATTCATCCCCATTTTAACAAATTCTCCCCCTTTTGTATATATCTTATTGATTGAAAAATGCACCCATTTCTGGGTGCATGAATTTATTCTTCAATAATTGTCGTTTTCGCATCTTCGCCTTTATTTTTAATAATAATAGCCATTAACTCATCCTGTGAGTAAACGAGACACTTAATATTAAAATCTTCGGTGAACTTAGAATTGATACGATCGGCTAAAACTGATGTTAAATAGAGAAGTTCGGTATAAGTTTTAATATTGAGATGGGCTTCAATCTTCATCGACTGCAATGTGCCATTAATATAATGACCGGTTCCTACTAAACCTGCCGATTCGGTTGAGGCATTCTTTAAGGCATTTTTAACGGTCACGAAATCACTATACGCCGTTGCATCTAATTTTTTTGCGCGATCACTCGTGAATGTTACATTTTCATGGTTAACACTCTTCATACTGCCGACATTCCCATTTGTACAGTACGCCTGATAAATATAGTTTCCGTTAATAGTAGAAACTTCATCATCATTAGCGCGATAAATACAAATATTAATTGGTAAATCACGTAAAGATTTCTTCTTTAAACGAATATACTTATACATTTTCTTAATCGCATCACGGGAATAATTTCTAATTGTTGTGGAAGACATGGTTGTATCAAACTTCTTGTTATCAGAGGTCTTCGGATTGACAATAATCGCAAAAGAAATACCAGCTAATTTATACTTTGTCCCGCTTTTAACATAATAATCCTGCTCCGTTAAGGTATCTGCCATGATCGGATCTTTGATTCCGTCTAACGTGGTCCCATGTGTGACCTGCAAGGTATCAGGATATTTCATCTTATTTTTTTTGGTGCCGGCCGCATCACGTTTTAATAACTGTTCATAATCATCATTGGTTAACTGAGTTCCTTCGGATAAATAGTATGAATCCGTTGAGAAATGCGATTCTGATAAAATCTGCAGACCGCTCCCGATGGTAATCAAATCATTGGTACTGCTGAATTCCAGATATAAGTTTTCACTATTAGTGCCACGACCAGTATCAATCATCTTATAGTAATCACCGCTAAATGATGAGGCATCTGTCGCATTCGCACTGGTTCGCTGACTAGATGTAGAACTTGAACAGCCGGTTAATAATAAAACCGCTGTGAGTCCTCCTAACATAATTTTCTTTAATCTCATAGACCGCTTACCTCCCTGAATTCATCTTCCTGCATAATGCGGATCCCTAATGATACAGCTTTTTCATATTTCGAGCCAGGATCTTTCCCGACAATCACTAAACTTGTTTTCTTAGAGACACTGCTTGTCACCTTAGCGCCATGGTTCTTTAGCCATTCCTGCACCTGTTTACGAGACATCGTTTCCAAGGTTCCCGTTACGACAACAGTTAAATCGGTAAATGCTGACGCTTCAACATGCGTATCTTTCAGATATGTCATATTAAGTCCTAAGGACTTTAATTCATTGATCAATGCGATATTCTTAGGATTACTGCGATAAGCAATAATACTGTTTGCAATCGTTTCGCCAACGGTTGGAATTTTCGTTAACTGAGGAATATTCGCTTCAAATAACGCATCAATGGTTTTAAAGTTAGCGGCTAATAAATCAGCCATCTTCGCCCCAACTCCACGGATGCCTAAACCAAATAACAGCTTTTCTAAGGAATTCTTTTTAGAATTCTCAATCGCTTCCATCAGATGATCCATTGACTTACGGCCAAAGCCATCAATTTCCATAATTTCTTTTTCATGGGTATGAATGCGATAAATATCGGCGATGGTCTTAATATAGCCCAAGTTAAAGAACTGTTCAATAATCTTATCACCTAAACCATCAATATTCATCGCTTCACGCGATGCAAAGTGAATCAGCTTTTCAATGATCTTAGAAGGACATTCTTCATTGACGCAGTAATAAGCCGCTTCATTGTCCTTACGTACTAACGGCTGACCGCATGTCGGACAGACTTTGATCATTTCAAAAGGACGTTCTGCGCCGGTGCGACGTTCTTTTAAAGAACGGACAACTTCTGGAATGACATCACCGGCTTTACGAATGACCACATCATCACCGACGCGGATATCTTTGCGCTTGACGTTGTCTTCATTATGCAAAGTGGCACGCTGGACAATCGAACCCGCAACGCGGACAGGATTTAAGACCGCATTAGGGGTGATCTGACCGGTCCGGCCAATGGTAAAGATAATATCTTTTAACTTTGTAATGACTTCTTCTGCTGGGAACTTATAAGCAATCGCCCATTTTGGCACTTTGGCAGTAAAGCCTAAGCGCTTTTGCGACGCTAAATCATTTACTTTAATAACGATCCCATCAATATCATAAGGAAGTGAAGCACGATAAGTTGCGGCTTCTTCAATATACGCCCATACTTCTTTAATATTTTTGACCTTTTTAATATGCGGATTAACTTTAAAGCCTAATTCACGCATTTTATTGAGACATTCTTCATGCGTTGTGGCGCCGATCTGGCTAGGATCAGGGACATGATATAAGTACGCATCTAACCCGCGCTTGGCAGCGATGCGGGAATCAAGCTGCCGCACAGAACCCGCAGCCGCATTACGGCAGTTCGCAAATTCCGGTAACCCCTGCTCTTGGCGGGCGCTATTGAGCTTTTCTAAGGAAGCCTTAGGCATAATGATTTCCCCGCGCACTTCTAATGGTCCATCAAAATCAATCGATAAAGGAATCGATTTAATGGTTTTCACGTTATGGGTAATATCTTCACCAATCGTCCCATTGCCACGTGTTGCCGCGTACTGTAAAACGCCATGATCATAAACTAAAGAGACAGATAAACCATCTAATTTTAATTCACAGACATACTCCACATTTGGAATAACGCTGGTGACACGATCATCAAAATCATAGACTTCATCTTCATTGAAGATATCGCCTAAAGACATCATCGGAATGCGATGGGTAACTTTCTTGAAGCCTTCTAAGACTTCTCCGCCAACGCGCTGACTAGGCGAATCAGGCGTGCGCCAATCCGGATGAGCCTGTTCAATATGAATCAGTTCATCCATTAAACTGTCATATTCCTGGTCGCTGACAGTTGGCTGATCCTGCACATAATATTGATAATTATAGGTATTGAGGAGCTCTTTGAGCTCATTTAATCTTTCTTTTGTCATTGTTTTCACCTTTCGTATTATAGACACATTTGCCCATGATTACAATGTTAACTATGAAGACGTTTGAGAGCTTTATGTCGACTCATAAGCGTCTTCATGCCATGAGGCACACTAAAAGCGACATCGACATAGTTGCCCTTTACCGCCACAATGACGCCTTTGCCAAAAACATCATGCACCACTAAGTCTCCCACTTTCCAGTTTTCTTCCTTGTTATCACCAATCTGCTCATCGGCGCTTTCATGGACTTTGACATAGTGATCCGTTTTAAAGGCGCTTGGCCGACCCGCATTTTCCACCAGTTTGGTGCCTAATTCCTGCACGAAACGGGAGGTCACTTTCGGTGACTGAGAGACATAGGAATAACCCTGGGAATCCGTTAAATACAAACGTTTTTTAGCGCGCGTAAAGGCGACGTATGCTAAACGGCGTTCTTCTTCCAAGCCGCTTTCATGATTATCTTCCATCGCATGAATCGATGGGAAGATATTTTCTGATAAGCCTGCCACAAAAACATAACTGAACTCTAAGCCTTTAGCCATATGAATACTCATTAAAGAGACATAATCTTCATCAGTTTCTTCATCCTGCGTCGTATAGAGAGCGATATCCTGAAGGTAGCTTTCAAAGTTAGCCGTATCCGGATGTTCCTGCATATACGTCGCAATAGAATTCTTTAATTCCATGATGTTATCAATACGGCTTTCTTCGTGATCTTTCGTTAACATCTCGATATAACCAACACTGCGTAATAAATCTTCAAAGATCTGCTCTGGCGCTTTATCACTTAAGCGAGCATTTTCCATACTATTGATTAAAGCTTTTAAACTTTTTTTAGCTTTTCCCGTTAAATTGATTTCATCCATGTAGAAACATAATGCTTCATATTCATTTAAGCCATGACGCAGCGCGCAAGCCTGAATATTTTCTAAGGTTTTTGGTCCTACTCCACGCGTTGGCACATTGGCAATACGTTCAAAGGCCAAATCATCATTATCGACTAATAAACGGATATAACTTAAAGCATCTTTAATTTCCTTACGGTTAAAGAACTTTAAACCGCCAAAAATCTTATAAGGGATGCCCTTTTGAATAAGCACCTGTTCAATTGGCCGCGACAGATAGTTCGCACGGTAGAGAATGGCAATGTCTTTAAAATTGACACCCTCTTCATTTTCTAAATTCATAATCGTATTAGCAATATACTCCGCTTCTGCCGCTTCGGAAACTGCTGAATAATGAACGACTTTATCACCAGCTTCATGATCGGTAAATAAATCTTTTTCTAAACGATGTTTATTGCGGCGAATTAAATTATTAGAAACATCCAGGATCGTTTTCGTTGAACGATAGTTCTGATTTAAGAAAACGGTTTTGACGTTTTCATAATCCTGATCAAAGTTCAAAATATAATTGACATCACTGCCACGGAAGGAATAAATGGTCTGATCAGGATCGCCAACGACGCAGACAATCGATGCTTTCCCAAAATATTTAATGAGGCGGTATTCAATTTCACCAACATCCTGGAACTCATCAACATGCACATACTGATAACGATGACTCCATAATTCGACCACTTCATTATGATCCTGGAATAAACATAAAGTATTAAGCAGTAAATCATCAAAGTCCATCATCGCATGTTCTTTGGTGTAATTCTCATATTCTAAATAAATCTTGGCCTTGACCTTTTCAGCTGGCAAAGAAGCCAAATTCGTTGCCTTTTCAGGCGTAATCAGATTCGTTTTACAAGCACTGATAAAGTGAATCATCGATTTGATCGTAATCCCCTTATCAGACACATTATTATTTTTAAAGAGCTTTTTCATCAAAGACTTCTGATCTTCTTCATCCATAATAATAAAATTATGGGGATAGCCAAGCAGCGAGGCATGACGTCTTAAGACTCTTACACATAAGGAGTGAATGGTGCAAATAGTGGTCCCATACGCTTCTTCTCCTAAAATATGTTCTACACGCTCTTTCATTTCATTAGCCGCTTTATTAGTAAAGGTAATGGCTAAGATATTTCTTGGCGCAATACCGACATTTTCAATCAGATAAGCAATACGATAAGTGACCACGCGGGTCTTGCCGCTGCCGGCTCCGGCAATGATGCGTAAATGCCCATCTAAATATGTGGCAGCTTCATACTGCTGCGGATTTAATAATTCTTTTAAGTTCATTTATATCACCGCTTCTAATTATACCGATATTCTCTTGCACCTCAAGAATATTTACTTCTCTCCCTGATTCCTTATAATAAAGATGGAGGTGATCCTATGACAATCTACTATGGAAAGCAAGTCCCTTTTTTAAACGATTATTTAAAAGTGCCTTGCATGAAAAGATTACAAGGCGTGGGGATGAACTGCGGCATGAATTATACCCAGTTTCCTATCTTTAAAAACATCCCTTTCTATTCCCGCTATCAGCATTCCTTAGGCTGCGCCATCGCCACCTATCATTTTACCCATGACAAACGACAGACGCTGGCCTCCTTATTTCATGATGTAGCGACGCCGGTTTTCGCCCATACCATTGATTTTATGACTGGTGATTATCTCCACCAGGAAGCCACTGAGAAAAACACCAGTACGCTCCTACAAAATGATGCTATCTTAATGGCGTTACTGGAAAGAGATCATATGAAACTCTCACAAATTGATAACTATCATATTTACCCTATATGTGATAATAAGACTCCTCGTTTAAGCATTGATCGCTTAGAGTATACCTTAGATAATGCCTATTACTATGATTTTGCATCACCAGGGACTCTGCAAGCGTGCTTTGATGATTTGTATGTTGGACATAACGAAGATGGTGAAAAAGAGTTAACCTTCGCTCATGAAGACATTGCTTTAACCTTTGCCCTTCTAGCCTTACAATGTGGCCATGTGTACATGTCTGATAATGATCGTTACAGTATGGATCGTTTAGGTCGATTGACAAAAAAAGCCCTAGAAGAGGGCATCATCACGATGAAGGATCTCTATACGACCGAAGATCTGGTGATCGCGAAATTGAAGGACGCTTATCTTAAAGAGTGGCAGGATTTTACGCATTTAGATCACTTAGACGATCATCCCACTAACGGACGAATGATCGTCTCTAAGAAACGTTATATCATCCCGTTAGTGGATGGATCACGCTTAAACCATCCCCGCTTTTTAGATGCCTTAGAAGCTTTCCAGAACTTTTCTTTTGATCACTTGCTTGCGGCTGAAGATGATCTTTAATGGGGCTTAATAAAGACACTGAGGATTAACAAAATCAAAACTGGTAATAAAAAGAGCTTTGATAAATGAAGCAGATGGGACTGAAAAGAGGTCGCTGCATAATGGTCATGATAAGCTTTAAAATAAACACCAACGCGAATACAGAAAGTTATGACTAAGATCACGACAATAAGCAAAATCAGTTTTCTCATCGGTGTTTCCTCACTTTCCTAGGAGTGCTCATTAACGAAAGAATAAAACCGCATAAAGATGCAATGATATTAAGATAAAGTAATTCCTGCATCCACAAATAGCCATAAAGGACGACAAGCAAATTACCGATACCAGCTAATAGAAAGCCCCACTTCATAAAATGTAATTCCATAATTCTCACCCATTCCACTCTAGCATAGCGATATGGCAATCCTGTGTCATTTTTGTATTCTATGAAAAAAAGAGGACGAATCCTCTTTTTTAATCATAGCGATGTGATAAACCAATAATCTCCTTAATATCCGAAATACCATTCTGATCAAGATAAGTATTCATTTCTTCAATAATCCGTGGGCAGGCATAAGGATCTACTAAGTTAGCGCAGCCAACTTCGACAGCGCTCGCTCCAGCAATCATCATTTCAATAGCTTCTTCCCCTGTGGAAATACCACCCATCCCGATGACCGGAATCGAAACTGCCTGTGAAACCTGATAAACCATCCGTAAAGCAATTGGTAAAATGGCGGGCCCGCTATAGCCGCCCGTTTTGTTTTTAATAATCGGTGCTCCGGTATGAATATTAAAACGCATCCCCACTAATGTATTAATCATGGAAATACCATCAGCCCCAGCTTCTTCTACCGCTTTCGCAATAGAAACGATATCAGTGACATTAGGTGAGAGTTTAACATATACCGGTTTAGCAGATACTTTCTTAACTTCCCTGGTCACTTTAGCGGCCATTTCAGGATCTGTCCCAAACTGCATTCCGCCTTCTTTGACGTTTGGACAGGAAATATTTAATTCCAAAGCCCCAACAATATCACTCTGTGATAAAATTTCTGCCGTTTCAATATATTCCTCTAATGAATGACCACCCATATTAGCTAAGACTTTATCATGGTATACCGCTTTTAATTTTGCAAATTCCTCTTTGACCACCGCTTCAACACCAGGATTCTGTAAACCGATGGCATTAAGCATGCCGGCTGGTCCTTCCGCAATACGTGGCAAGGGATTGCCATAGCGTTCGTAGCGGGTTGTTCCTTTCGTCGCAATCGAACCTAAACAGTTAATATCATAAAATTTAGTAAATTCATAGCCGAAACCAAAAGTACCGCTGGCTGGAATAACAGGATTCTTTAACTCTAAACCAGGTAATACGATTTTTAAATTAGCCATTGACAATCACCTCTTCACTTGTAAAGACAGGACCTTCGACGCAGACACGTTTGTAGCTGGCGCCTTTCACTTTCATCGAGCAGCCCATGCATGCGCCAAAACCGCAGCCCATGCGCGCTTCATAAGATAAATAACCATGCTCTGGATAGGTCTTTGCTAGCGCATTTAACATTGGTAAAGGACCACAGGCATAATAATGATCAAAAGCAAGGCCTTTGTCTTGAATCGCATCAATAACCGTTCCTTTCACCCCTAAGTCCCCTTTCATTGTCGCGATGTAAGTAGGACAAAGGGCTTCAAATTCTTCTTTATAGAAACAATCAGCAGCACTGTTGAAGCCTAAAACAGCGGTGACTTCCACGCCTTCACTTAAGAGTTTCTTTGTCAGGTTATACATTGGCGGTACCCCTAAGCCGCCGCCGATGACTAATGCTTTTTTCGTATCACGTTTGTCAAAGCCATTACCTAAACCAGTTAAGACATCAAGCTCGTCACCAGAGTGCATCTGTGATAACAGTTTAGTGCCCTGACCAACCACTTTATAAATCATCTTAATAGAATGATCATCGTAATCACAAACGGACATTGGACGACGCAAATAAGGGGTTTGCCCCTTCGTTAATTTGATGTTGATGAACTGGCCTGGCTGCTTAATAAAAGAAGCCGCCTCCCCCTCAATAATGAGCTCATAAACATCATGAATAAGTTCTCGCTGTGCGCTAATGCGCATCATACCCTGATAATTTTTCATAGCTCCTCCTCTAAATATTTCTTCTTTAACGCTTCATCAACGCATGCTGGTACTAAAGAAGAGACATCCCGATGATGGGAGGCGATTTCCTTGACCGCTGATGATGAAATAAACGTATAAGATAACTGAGTCATCAGAAAAACCATTTCAATATTATGATCGAGATACTGATTGGCATAAGCCATCATCGATTCATAATGATAATCCTGGGTGGCGCGTAAACCGCGCACCATCGCGGTTGCACCAACCTTTTCGGCGTATTCCACCGCCAAGGCATCACTGTAATCAACATGGACACCTTGCAAATCTTTGACCGCTTCTTGAATGAGTGCTAGCCGCTCTGCCACGCTAAAGAGTGTCTTCTTATCGGGATTGACAAACATCACGACATACACTTCATCAAAAAGTGTCAGTGACCGTTTGATAATATCTAGATGCCCATTAGTAATAGGATCAAAAGTTCCCGCGTAAATAGCTTTACGCATGTTCTTCACCTCGGTATTTCACAATTTGCATAACGGTTATCCCGAAATCTCGTTCTTTGATGCATTCAAATGGCCATGCAAAGCTTAACCGTTCTTCTTTTAAATCTTCTACAACAATCGTAGCGTTCGCTGCCAAGTTTCCCTGCTTAGCCAGCGTTTCAATAATATCCTGATTGATCTTTAAGCCATAAGGCGGATCTAATAAGACCAAATCAAATATTTGCCCTTCTTCTTTGAATTTTTCTAACGCCTTGCGATAGTCCATTTTTAAGACATGGGCATTTTCAATACCTAAAGAGGCAATATTCTCTTTTACCACCGCAAAGGCTTTATAAGCCTTATCGACAGCGTAGAGTTCATTCATCCCGCGAGAGATCGCCTCAATGCCTAGAGCGCCGCTGCCGGCGAAGAGATCGAGCACGACTCCGCCATCAAAATAAGGACCAATCATATTAAAAAGGTTTTCTTTATTTTTATCCGTGGTCGGACGTGTGGATTGTGATTTCACCGTTTTTAAAGGACGGCTTTTATACTGACCTGCTATGACGCGCATAAATTTTTCCTATCCTCCCAATGATCAGCTCTTCCGAAATCCCCCCAAAGGTGATTTGCGAGAGCTCTTCTAATTGTTTGTTTAAAGTATATAAAGCGTTTTGATAATCAATCATCGCCGGAAAGCTTTGTAAGACTTGCTTTTGCGCTTTGATTTTTTCATTAATCTCATCTAATGAGATATAAGACTGATATTTGGAAAGATCCTCTTTCTCATCAAGTAAGCGCTGCATAGTATTAAGCTCTTTGGTAAGCTGAGGATCTTCAGTTACTTTTTGTTTGGCCGCGATAAAGTCTTGATAAGGCGCTTCCGCCTTAATCGCTTCAACGAGGTCATCGATGTAATCATAGATCATTCACTAATCTCCTTTTCGGCTAAAGCCTGCATTTGTTTGCGGTTGTATTTCCCAATAATATTTTGGGCAATGCCTAGAGCAGTGAGCGCCGCCAGAGTCGAAGTCCCGCCAGCACTGACTAATAATAAAGGCACCCCCGTCATTGGAATCAGTCCGGAAACCCCGCCTAAGTTAACGAGTAAGTGGAAAAAGAAATACGAAGCCACACCAATGAGAATCAGTTTCGAGCGACGATCTTCCATTTTCATCGCATAACTGAAAAGGCGATAAATGATCACACAGTATGGAATCAATAACAGGACCATTCCTAATAATCCGAACTCTTCAGCGATAATAGCCGAAATATAGTCGTTTTGCGCTTCAGGAATATAGCCATATTTCATAATCGAATTCCCAAAGCCGCGACCAATCAAACCGCCATTAGAATAACCAACCATCCCATTGACGATCTGATAGCTGGTCCCAAAGATATATTTATCATTCAAAGGATCTAACCAGGTAATAAAGCGGGCAATCTGATGCGGCTTCAATAAGCCTGCCCCACCCATTTTGGTTATAAAGTAAATGAAGATCAAGCCGCCAATAATAACCAAAATCGCAACTCTTTTTAAACGTTTGAAGCCACGCTCTGCCGTCGCAAAAAAAAGCGTCAAACAAATACCAAAAATAATGATTGCGGACCCTAAATCACCCTGGTAGAAACCACAAGTAAGAAAGGCGAGGATACCATAGCCAAATAAAGGTGCGACAACTTTGCCCACAATTCTCTCTGTGGCACGGTCACGAACGGCTTTGCGTACTAAGGGATCCTTGGCTTGTGGTTTCGAGAGTGCCTCGTTCCGCTTGCGGATAATGCGGGGCAGCTCCGTTCCTAAAATCTGCGCATAAAGCAATATCAAGGCGATTTTCATAAATTCCGAAGGCTGAATTGTGAAAGGGCCTAATTTAATCCAGGCATGCGAACCGTTGATATTCCATAAACGACATATTCCCATCAAAATAAGTGCTATACAATAATAGTTTCTCATCCTGACATGACTGCGATTCACCTGAAATTTATGCTGGATCCAAAAATAGATAAAACCACCCGCCAGTAAAAAGACAAGCTGCTTCCCCATATTGATGATGGCATAATTATCCCCGCGGGTAATCGCCATCCCTACCGAGGCATCACCAATCATGACCATGCCAAAAGCGCACAAAAGGAAAGCAGAGATACTGATGCCCTTATCAGTGCCCTTGCGCCTGATCCATTTTTGAATATATCTGATGAGTGTCATAATTGTATCCATTCAACTCCCTTTTGTGCTTCTTTAAACACTTTATAAATGGAGTATGAGGAAGCTTTTTCAAAAGCGCGATCCAGCTGTTTCTGCATAGCTTTCGCATCGACAATTGCCGTAAAAGCGCGATACGCATTCATAAATTCATGGCGGGCAATCCCGCCTTCATAGGCTTTTTCCACGGCATTATAAAGCGCAATTACGGTCGTGATTTCGTCGATTGACCACGAGGGATCTAATGGATAATCATACATACTTATTACCTCCCATTATGTATTCACATTATACATGAATTTCAGGCTTTTGAAAAACATAAATCAAATGAATATCTCATTATATATTTTGGGCAATTATCTAGCACAAAAACTTAAGTTTTGTTATAATGGGACGCGAGGTGACATGTAATGATTACAATGAAAAACATCATTGATGATAAAAATCCAATGATTAGAGAAATTTCCCAAGAGGTGACCCTTCCATTAAGCGAAGAAGATCAACAGCTTGCCCATGATATGATGGAGTATTTGATTGCCTCACAGGATGAAGAAAAAGCCGAAAAATATGATTTACGACCAGGCGTTGGCTTAGCCGCTGTCCAGGTTGGTGTATTAAAGAGAATGTGTGCCATTCTCGTTCCTTACTATGATAAAGACGGTCATGAAACGCGCGTAGACAAGTGGGTCTTAGTCAATCCAAAGATTGTGGCTTATACCCCTAAACCAGCTTATTTAGCAAATGGTGAAGGCTGTTTATCCGTGCCTGAGGATCAGCATGGCATTGTCCCAAGACACGCAAAAATTGTGGTTGAAGCTTTTGATGCCTTAACAAACGAACATGTAAAAATTACCGCCCGTGGCTATACGGCGATTTGTATTCAGCATGAAATGGATCATTTTGATGGTATTTTATACTATGATCATTTCAATAAAGAGAATCCTAATGCGCCGATCCCTAATGCCATGGTCATCGAATAAGAGTCGCGAGACTCTTTTTTATGACCCAGAATCTTATTTTAGACTTTAACCACATTTATGATCGCCACGATCCCTTGACTTGGCCTTTCACCTATTTAGATTTATCACGTTTACCAGAAACGAATATGTACTGCTCTGATCAGGCCAAAAAGGCAATAACGCGTTTATTATCGATTTTCCCAATACAAGGGATCCATTTTCTCGACAATGGCAATTATCATTACTTAACGTATTTCTTTGTAATGAAAATTCAAAAACCTTTTAACCTGATCGTCTTTGATCATCATACCGATATGCAGGATGCCTTATTTGAAGATATGCTTTCCTGTGGCAACTGGATCAAAGAAGTCCTTAAAGCCCAGCCCCATTTACATCAGCTCATTTTAATCGGGCCTGAGAAAAAAGCTTTTGACGCAATGGATCTTCATCACAAATGCATCTCTATAACCTATGAGGATCTCCTTGCAAAAGATCTTGAGATGCTCAATAGCATTGATCCCCTGCCTTCCTATATTTCGATCGATAAAGACGTTTTATCCGATCACTACGCCCTTACCAACTGGAATCAGGGAAAGATGAGTTTACCGACCTTAGAGAAGCTTTTAGCGATCGCTTTTGTCGATCATCCGATTATTGGTTTAGATATTTGCGGGGAAGCCGATTTAAGTATGCCTTTACCTCTTTTAGAGGAAGCTCATACGATCAACGAAAAGACTGATGCATCCCTCTTACAGTTTATAAAAACATGGATGCAGTTTAAAAAAATCGAACGTATTCCTTAAAAGCGAAGCGATGCTTCGCTTTTTCAAATAAAAAACCACCAAATGGTGGTTAGTAATAATTATTCACGATGGTGATCATATCATTCACATACACGCGTGCTCCCTGCAGAATGTTATCGGTAATCGCCATTTTCATCGGCACTTTACATTCATACTGATCACGTAATAATGGCAAATCCTGTTTCTGAATCTCTTTGATTGTATAATCTAAGAGACCATTTTTGAATGTAAACAAGGAGAACAGCGAGACATTTTTCACATGGTCACGATCGAGTCGAGAAATGAAATCATGAATCTCTTTGCGCTGTTTATGACCATTCGCGAAGCAGCTAAAACCAATTAACAGTAAATCGACTTGGCTGTCAAAATCATACTCATCAGGAGTTATCGCATGAGTGCGCGCTTCCCGCGCAATATCATCCGCTAAATCAGCCGTGCATTTTTTTCCAAAATAAACAACAGCAACATTCATTAGTTCTCACACTCCTTTTCTACTTCTTATCATACACGCGAAATATGAACTTAAAATGTCATAATGAACGAATATAAGCCACATACATACCAGCTAAAATAAAGAGCCAGCCAATCAAACCAATTGACGCTAAAGCGCCAAAAGCTAAACGTAATACCGTTAAGAAGGAAATGTTCATCAATAAAGATGACTGCATCATAATGATGCCAATGACTTCACGTAAGTAGACACAGACAAGCGTCATGACCGCTGAGACGATGCCGACCTGCTTTGAGCGAATATCGGTTAAACGTTTCATCGTTTCGGCCATTAAATAACCAATTAAGATATAGATAATCGCAAAGCTTACCGGTAACAGATTTTCTAAAAAGGCTAAGATTGCCCCAATAATCAGCCCTTCAATAAGGCCCACACCAATCATTAAGGCATAGTCTTTACCTTTTAAAATATAATGATTATGAGAGCGGAAGTAAGCTTTCGCTTCCTGACGCTGACGATAATCTTGCCATTTTTCTTTGATACTCATAATAAATCACTCCTAATTTTGAAAATGGGTGAAACGAATTATTACATAAGCACTGATAAAACCGCCAATTAAACCACTGACATGACCAGATAAGGAGATGGATGGCACTAAAAAGGAGATCGCTAACATCATGGCAACGTTGATGGCTAATGCTTTAGCGACATCACGAAAGATGTGAGGATACAGTTTATAAAGTGCCCCAACCACGCCAATGAGACCAAAGATTACCCCACTGATCCCGCCGCTTACGCTGCTCACACCATATCCATTCATTAAATATAAAAGATATGGTAAACCGGTGGTCGCTAAGGCGCTGACAAGTAAGATGATCAGATAATCCTTACGGGGTAATAAGCGTTCGATAAAAGTGCCCATGTTATAAAGAGAATAACAGTTAACAGCGAGATGCATAATGCCAAAATGAACAAAATTTGCCGTTAATAAGCGATAATACTGATGTCCATAGCGGACATACGCAGGATTAAAAGCACCCGCCGCCATGCCTTGGGCGGCGCTCATATCAAAAGAGAACAAAAGCGATGTTCCAATATAATAAATGACACATAAAGCAATCAGACTGCAGGTGACAGGATACTTTTGAAAAGATTGTTTAAGCTGCATGATCATCCTCCTCAAGAAATTCAAAGATGGACATCTGATCCGGACGAGCACCCTCTTCAATGGATTCACTCGTTGAAAGATCATCAATCATCGTATCGCTCGCTAACTGTGATAAAGTGACTAAATGACCACCCATCTCCAGCAAACGCAGATTGCCATCATACATATCACTTGGCTTCATGACTAAAAGCGGTGTGTAATGATAATGCAGGTTCGTGACACAAGTCGCATAAAGATCACTATTAATGGCAGAAGCGGTCACGAACATCGCGGAAGCTAAAGCGCATAATGATAAATCACGCACTTTGATCGCTTCGTCATCATAATAACCATAAGGATCACGATGACAGATAATCGTTAAGGTACCTTTATTAAAATAGCGTTTTCGCTTCTTGACGATATCAACCATATGATCAGCCACAAATTCTACGACACGGCCGCCATGCGATAAAGTATAACGGCGCATATAATCATCGACGTCACGATCACCGATAATAAGAGTTCGATTTTCGATCAGAGCTTTTTGCATGCAGGCCGTCGTTAACTGCTTTTCACTGGTATCCTGATGATCACGACCGCCAATGGCGATCATCTTGCCATCAATAAGAGATAAATCACCAACATAATAAAGGATCGGCGGTTCCTCTTTAAGAACATGTAAACCAGCTGGATAATTATCCTCATAAATGGTGGTGACGCTAATTCCCTCTTTCTCTAAGTTATGTAAGGCATAAAAGAGAGTTGGCATCAAGGTTTCACGTTTAAGTATCTTGCGCGCTAAAGCATCGCTTAAACCAACAACCTGGGTTAAGCCTTCATAGCTTAAACCAAAGAGGCTGTTAATTCCATCTTTATGACTGATCTTTATCGCTTCCGTTACATTTTGCCATTCTTCAATTGTCAGGGCCGGAATATTCGTAGGAATGAGATCCCCACAAAATAATAATACGGCATAGCTTTCTAAGTGTAATAATAGTTTCATATTTCATTTCTTCCTTAGAAGTTATTATATCATATTTAGTAATAAGGCAAAAGAAAACACACGTTTCATTGAAACGTGCATCTTCCCTAATAAGTTATGTATCTCTATTTCGCTAATTTTTCTTTAACAGCAGCCTGAGCAGCAGCTAATCTTGCTAATGGTACACGGAATGGTGAGCAAGATACATAAGTTAAACCAACATTATGGCAGAATTCTACAGTCTTAGGATCGCCGCCATGTTCACCACAGATACCTAACTTGATATCTGGACGTGTTGCTTTTCCTTTTTCTACAGCCATCTTAACGAGCTGACCAACACCATCAACATCGATTGTTGAGAATGGATCATGTTCGTAGATATTGTTCTTATAGTAATCGCCTAAGAACTTGCCAGCATCATCACGAGAGAAACCGAATGTCATCTGAGTTAAGTCATTTGTACCAAATGAGAAGAATTCAGCTTCAGTAGCGATCTTGTCAGCTGTTAAAGCAGCTCTTGGGATTTCAATCATAGTACCAACATGGTATTTCATATCAACGCCAGCTTCTTTGATGATTTCATCAGCTGTCGCTGTAACAGTCTTCTTAACGAAAGCTAATTCTTTAACTTCACCAACTAATGGGATCATGATTTCTGGTTCGATCATTTCGCCAGTTTCTTTAGATACGTTGATAGCAGCTTTGATGACAGCTTCTGTCTGCATAGCCGCGATTTCTGGGTAAGTAACAGCTAAACGGCAGCCACGATGACCCATCATTGGGTTGAATTCTTTTAATGATTCAACACGAGCTTTTAATGCTTCAAAAGTCATACCTAAAGATTCAGCTAAAGGTTTGATTTCTTCATCTGTATGAGGTAAGAATTCATGAAGTGGTGGGTCTAAGAAACGGATATTAACACCGTATTTGCCCATTGTTCTATATAATTCTTCGAAGTCAGCCTGCTGATATGGTTCGATCTTAGATAATGCTTCTACTCTTTCTTCAACTGTTTCAGCACAGATCATACGACGGAAGTTGAAGATTCTTTCTTCGTCGAAGAACATATGTTCAGTACGGCAAAGACCGATACCTTCTGCACCGAAGTCTCTTGCCTGTTTAGCATCTCTTGGGTTATCAGCGTTTGTTCTAACTTTTAATTTACGAGCTGCATCTGCCCATTCCATGAATGTCGCAAAATTACCGCCGATTTCAGGATCAACAGTTTTGATCTTTTCTGCGAAGACTTCACCCGTTGAACCATTTAATGACATATAGTCACCTTCATGTAACTGACGGCCATCTGGTAATGTTAATGTCTTAGTCGCTTCATCCACTTTGATAGCACCGCATCCAGATACGCAGCAAGTACCCATACCACGAGCAACAACGGCAGCGTGAGAAGTCATACCACCACGGACAGTTAAGATACCGTTACATACGACCATCCCTTCGATATCTTCTGGAGATGTTTCGTTACGCGCTAAGATTAAGTCAGTGACACCATTGTCATGAGCTGCTTTCGCTTCTTCAGCAGTGAAGTAAACATGACCAGTCGCAGCACCTGGAGAAGCTGCTAAACCAGTAGCGACAGCTTTGGCAGCTTTGTAAGCATCCTGATCAAAGTTTGGATGTAATAACTGATCTAATGCTTTAGGATCTACTTTTAATAAAGCTTCTTCCTTGCTTAACATGCCTTCCTGAACCATTTCAACAGCGATTCTTAAGGCAGCCTGAGCAGTTCTCTTACCATTTCTTGTCTGTAACATGAATAATTTACCATCTTCAATAGTAAATTCCATATCCTGCATATCTTTATAGTGATCTTCCAAAGTATCACAAATCTTTACAAACTGATCGTAAACTTCTGGCATCTGATCAGCTAAAGTAGCGATTGGGCTAGGTGTACGCACACCAGAAACAACGTCTTCGCCCTGCGCATTCATTAAATATTCACCGAATAATTTCTTTTCACCAGTTGCTGGGTTACGAGTGAAGGCAACACCAGTACCAGATGTTTCAGAACGGTTACCATAAACCATCTGCTGAACGTTAACGGCAGTACCCCAAGAACCAGGGATATCGTTTAAACGACGATAAGTGATCGCACGGTCATTGTTCCATGAACCAAATACGGCCCCTACGGCTGCATATAACTGCGTCATTGGATCCTGTGGGAAACCAGCTGGATCTAATTTTGCAAATTCTTCTTTATATAATTCAACAACTTCTTTTAAGTCATCAGCTGTTAAATCAGTATCGAATTCATAACCTTTTTCTTCTTTGATTTTATCGAACTGTAATTCGAATTTTTCTCTTGGGAAGCCTCTTACAACATCCGCAAACATCTGGATGAAACGACGATATGAGTCATAAACGAAACGTTCGTTGCCAGTATCTTTCGCAAACTGCGCCGCAACTTCATCATTTAAACCTAAGTTTAAGACTGTATCCATCATCCCTGGCATTGATTCACGAGCCCCAGAACGAACAGATACTAATAATGGGTTCTTAGGATCGCCGAATGTACGGCCAGTGATTTTTTCCAGTTCTTTTAAATTATCCTGGATTTCTTTCTTCATTTCATCGGTTAATTTTGCACCATCTTCATAGTACTGGGTACAAGCTTCAGTTGTAACGGTAAAGCCTTGTGGGACTGGCAAACCAATTCCGGTCATTTCTGCCAAGTTGGCACCTTTACCACCAAAGATTTCTTTCTTTTTTGAAAGAGGCATGTCTAATGCTGCACCCTCTTTAAAAAGGTAAACATATTTTTTCATAACTTATTAGTTCCTCCTTGTTAAGTACAAATTCAATTATACTCTTTATGGTAATTTGCGCAAGCGTTTTCACCAACTTTTGTATCCGTTTACAAACATTTTAATATAAATTTCACATGTCAAAATGCAAAAAAAGAAGAACTTTTCAATAAAAGTTCTTCTACATCTCCTGGGCAATTTCAATGTTAATTTTTCTTGAATTGAGCTTCTTGTGATTGCAGGTTGAGAGGATTTTATCCGTGATATCCTTCTTCACATTAACGAAACTGAATTTTCTCTTGATCGTAATTTCCCCAATATCACTTTTTTGAATATGTGCGGTATCACATAAGAACGCTAACAAACGTGACTTGTTGACCTTATCTACCTTACCGCGATTGATAAAGAGACGATCATGATCAACGCTTTCCTTGACCATCGCATAATCATCCTGGTAGTCATAACCGATACGGCTATCATAATTCATCTTTAATAAAGCGGCTAAGACATCATCCCGCATTGATTTTGGCATATCGCGCACAACATTATAGAAATCATGCTGCGCTCCGCGATCTAAGACATCCTGAATATCAAATAACAATTCTTTAATCTTTTCATTAAAGATATCATCAATGGAAGGAATATCTAATTCCACAAAGTGGGAATTGGTCTTACGTTCAATCTTTCTTAAGATGCCAAGTTCTCTTGGAGAAACGATCGTATAAGCTTCGCCAGTATTGCCGGCACGGCCAGTACGGCCAATACGATGGACATATAATTCATCTTCCTGAGGTAATTCATAGTTGATGACATGACTGACATGATCGACATCAATCCCGCGGGCTGCAACGTCCGTGGCGATTAAATATTTGATCTTATGATCTTTAAAACGTCTTAAGGTATGCATACGCGTGGTCTGAGAAATATCGCCATGCATCGCTTCGACATTGTAATTATGCGCCTGCAGTTCGCTGGAAATTTCATCAACGCTGCGTTTGGTCTTACAAAAGATAATCGCCGATTCAATGTCATGGGAATCTAAAATACGACATAACACTTCAAACTTCTGTTTTGGCTTTGCCACATAGAAGAACTGCTTGACCGTCGTCGCGGTCTGCTGTTTTTCTTTAATGCGGATATGTAAATAATCATGCTTCATATAGTTTGAAGCGATCTTTTTGATGCCATCAGGCATCGTTGCCGAAAATAACACTGTCTGACGCGTTTCTGGAACCGTTGATAAAATCGTTTCAATGTCATCCACAAATCCCATGTTTAACATTTCATCTGCTTCATCTAAAACAAAGTAAACCAAATGATCTAATTTGACCACTTTCCGACGCATTAAATCCATTACACGTCCCGGTGTCCCAATTAACACATCGACGCCTCTTTTAATGGTGCGAATCTGTTTTTCGATTTCACTGCCGCCATAAACGCAGGTAAAACGTAAATCAGTATATTTTCCAATCCGTTTAAACTGTTCATAAATCTGGCTGGCTAATTCGCGGGTTGGCGATAATACAATCGCCTGAATATGATCACTATGATGTAACTCTGACAAAAGCGCTGACCCAAAGGCTAAAGTCTTGCCCGTGCCCGTCTGCGCCTGACCGATCAGGTCGCGTCCCTTAATAATTTCGGGGATCGCTTTCTCCTGAATCTTACTTGGTGTTGTAAAGCCCATTTCATCGATGGCTCTTAACACATCATCCGATAAAGGTAATTCATTAAATTTAATTTTACTCATGTATGTTCTCTCTTTCTAAGCTTAACTAGGCTACCATAGAAAAAGTAAAAATACAAGGAAAAAAGCGCAAATTTAAAGCTTTTCACCATTGGAAGCGATCACTTTCTGATAACCGGTGAAAGATTTCTTCATATAACGCTTCTCATGATCTTCACAATGGACATAAATCAGGCTATTCCATTTCACCATAACGACTACTCTCTCATTAAATGTTAAGCAAAAACTAAGGGCACATATCCTGATATGATACAAACTGAAAAGAACCTATCTCTAAAGATAGATTCTTACTCTTTCGTATGAAAATAGATTCTTACTCTTTCGTATGAAGATAGCGACGTACTTTCGCTAAAAAGTAAAGAGAACCCGTAATAAAGATCGTCCGCTCTTTCATTGTTAAGGCGTCATCAACGGCCTGTTGCCAGTTATCATTGATTTGGACGGGGAAATCATCTGCTAAAGCTTTAGCCGTGGCAGCGCGGGGATGATCAAACTGCGTGACGACAATATCATCTGTAAGCTTTAATAAGATTTCTAACATATGATGGGTATCTTTATCGCCTAAGGCGCTAAAGATAATATGTGGATGCGCATAAGCTTTCGCTGATTCATAAAAAGCTTCCATGCCTTCTTTATTATGGGCGCCATCAATAATAATCAGTGGATGCTCATGGACTTTTTCAAAGCGGGCAGCCCAATGCGCCTGTTTTAAACCCGTCAGCAAATCATTGGTTGTAAAGGGGAAATATTCTTCAATCGTTTCTAAGATGTTAATAGCTAACGCCGCATTTTGCGCCTGATAGCGCGCGGTCGTATCTAAAGTGACATGATAGCCATGATAATCAAAGTGTAACTGTCCATCTACTACTTCAATATCGGTAACCGGATCGATGACAATCAGTTCACTGCCATGTTTTTGCGCTTCTTCATAGAAGACATCCAGACATTCTAACCGCGTTTCCCCCGTCATATAAGGAACTCCATCTTTGATAATTCCCGCTTTGGCGCGCGCGATTTCGCTGTACGTATCGCCTAAGTAATTGGTGTGATCTAAGCCAATGTTCGTATTCACAGCTAGTAATGGACCAATGATATTAGTCGCATCTAAAGTGCCGCCTAAGCCCACTTCAAATAAAGAGACATCAACCCCTTTATAAATAAAGTAGAGAATCGCCATAAAGACTTCCATCTCAAATTTAGAGAGTTCACCTTCCACAAAAGAGGACATAAAACGATTGGCTAATTTAACATAGACCTTTTCAGGAATTGGTTCATCGTTGATTTTGATGATATCTAAACGTTCATCTAATGAAGGCGAAGTGAAGGTGCCAACCTTATAATGGGCTGTTTTTAAGACTTCTTTCGTGTAATTAACGGTGGACCCCTTGCCATTTGTGCCGCCAATATGCACCGCCTTTAAGACATATTGAATATTAAAATGATTTCTCGCGAAATCTTTAAAATGATCTAAGCTATAAACCCGCATGGGCTGGCTGTCAATAAAAGCCTGCACTTCTTCGAAGGTTTTAAAATGATGATCTTCATTTAAGATCTTTACCATTCGACCCTGTCCTTCGTGATGATAGCCAAAGTTTGTAAAAAAGGGAATATTCGCTTCACTGGTATGTAAGAGAATCCGCCCATAACCGATGCGTTCAACGGCTTGTAATAAGATCGCAAAGACTTCCACCTGGCGAGAGCCAGGCATCGCATAAATCAGTCTGACGTCTTCACATTTATATAAATCGACAAAGCCATAAAGAAGGCCATTTTCCATGGCGCATAAAAAGACCTGACCGGGATTATAAAATGAATAATTCATCTGGTAGGTCTTCATGACATCTAATACCTGGGCTTCATTACGTTTTGATAATAACTGTATTTCCATGATTGCTCCTTAAAAAAAGGGATGTCCCCATCCCTCTTATAATTTTTCAAATCTATCAATATTTAAGACGAAAACGGTCGCCCCGCCGACTAATACATCGACCATAATTGGGGTAAAGAATTCACCCATTTCTGTTGGTGGAACAGTAGGTTCTTTCTCAACGCGTTTTTTGGCGTTAGCCTTAATAATTTCAATAGCACCATCCACTTTATCGTCATCAGTTCCGATAAAGAATGTCGTATTCCCTTTCTTCAGGAATCCCCCGGAAGTAGCTAATTTTGTGACAAAGTAGCCGCCTTCAGTCAATGCTGACTGAACAGTGCTGCTGTCATCATTGTTTACGATCGCGATTATTAACTTCATAACACTCGACCTCCTTTTTTCACCTTTATCATACCATCAAAGTTATCAAGAGTAAATATAGGAAACTCATGGTCTATATAAAGTTTCTTAAATGCAAAAAGAGGGAATTACTTTCCCTTCTCCTTAAATATATATAAGCCTGTTAGGCGAATTCTAATGGTTCAATATTACGATAAATGCGGCCATCTTTAGTCGTTGCCACGTAATAGACTTGATTATGTTCAGGCTTATAATAGATATTTAAGTCTGCGACTGTGTTTAAACGGATATCATTCGCTTTTAATTCATTTTTTACGAATGTCTCTACGTCTTTTGCACAGGCCTGATGATTGTTGCACTGAATTTCGATTTTACTCATAAACGTCCTCCTTTCTGCTTCTCTTTTCATTTATTATACACTTGAATATGAAATTTGTATGAACTGATGCTCACAAATATGCATTTTTATAACTTTTTTTGAGAATCTTGATATAATACGTCCTGGTGATACAAATGAAATTTCAGGAATTATTAATTAACTGGTATGATACCCATCATCGGGATCTGCCTTTTCGTCATATCGATGACCCTTATGCCATCTGGGTGAGTGAAATTATGCTCCAACAGACAACCGTGACTGCGGTTATCCCTTATTTCACGCGCTTTATGCAGCGGTTTCCCACCGTTGAAGCCTTAGCGCAAGCGTCCTTAGATGAAGTGTATAAATACTGGGAAGGTTTAGGCTACTACCGGCGCTGCAAACATCTTCATGAATCAGCGCAAATAATTATGGCGCAATTTCATGGGATCTTCCCGCAAACCTATGAGGATGTCCTCTCTTTAAAAGGCGTCGGTCCCTATACAGCAAGTGCGATCTGCTCTTTTGCCTACCATCAGAGCTACGCCGCTATTGATGGCAATGCGCTGCGCGTTTTATCGCGGCTAGATCGCCTGCATGATAATATTGCAGAGACGAAAACGGTCAAAGAAATTACGAAACGTTCTAATCGTTATATCCAAGGCTACGACTCAGCGAAGTATAATCAGGGACTGATGGATTTGGCTAATGCCATCTGCAAAGTACAAAATCCGCTTTGTGAAGCCTGTCCGCTGCAAAGCTGCTGTCAGGCATATAAATATCATGAAGAAAAAGTCTTACCGATTAATATCAAAAAGATCAAAAAGCAGGAATTAAGCTTTATTACCGGCGTCATTACTTATCAGGATGAGCTGATGCTCATTAAAAATAAAGAAGGCTTATTAGAAAATATGTATGGTCTGATCCAGTATGAAGTAGAATCGCCTTATTCCTTTATGGAGGCTTTTGAAAAGGACTATGGCCTTTCTTTAAGCGTCGAAGAAAGCATCAAAGACTTTAAACATGTCTTTACCCACCGAACCTGGCATATGCATGTTTATCACTTTATTGCCAAAGAAAAAGATGAACATTTTTACGATCAAAAAACGATAGAGACCTTCGCGATCCCTACCGCCCATAAAAAGATATTAACGTATCTACAAAACAAATAATGTAATAAGTGTAATAATAGCCAGCCCGCCCTGTTTAAGAATGATATCTTTTGAACTCGTTAATGAACCAAAGGCGGCGACTAAAATGATATACCCCATATACAGCATCGTATACGTCTTGCTTGGAAAGACAAAGACACTGAAAAGAATCAGGATGGCGATTAAACCGTTATAAACACCCTGGTTCTTAAAGAGTGTACTGACAGAATCACGCGATAATTCACTTAAATCCATTTTAAAGACACGACTGGTGCTAGCAGATGAAGTCGCAAAGGTTTCTAAATACATAATGTAGAAAAACTCTAAAGCGACTAAAGTGGCTAATACTTTTGAAATAATTGACATACCATTTCCTCCCACCCCATCATAGCATAATGAAGTGGTAAAGAAAATCAAAACGCATTTCACACAATTCTAAAAAAGTCGTCAATTGATTTCCGAAATTCCAGTTAGATATTTCTAACGTGAATTCTATCATTCACTTATTAATCCTTATGTTTTTTATGAATTTAG
>OCTW013418612.1_pt1 | contig 31167 bp, 19 predicted proteins | sample 1539671 | NCBI WGS metagenome assembly OCTW01 (sample SAMN02144230, study PRJEB22623) | gut metagenome | biome: sheep rumen | host: Ovis aries | place: New Zealand | reverse complement strand
CACAATATCAGATTTGTAGGGTGGAACTGGCAAAACAAGCTATTGCTGACAAGGCATACGACAAAGCGATCGAACTTCTGGAAGAATGTCTTGAATATCCCCACCATTTAGGTGAAGGAAAGCTATATGGTGCCCAAGAAAACGACTTCTATTATCTGCTCGGCTGCTGTCATGAGGCACTGGGTGAGAGTGACAAGGCGCGCCATTGTTGGGAGCTGGCTACACGAGGTCCTCAAAAACCTGCTGCCGCCATGTATTACAACGATGCAAAGCCTGATAAAATCTTCTATCAAGGACTGGCTTTGATAAAGTTAGGACGTAACGACCAAGCGAACGGTCGTTTCTATAAACTCATCAACTTTGGCAAACAGCATATCTTTGAGAAACAGGTAATGGACTATTTCGCAGTATCGCTACCCGACTTACTTATATGGGAAGACTCACTCGATCGTAAGAACGAGATTCACTGTAAGTATATGCTGGCTTTAGGCTACTACGGACTGGGGGAGACCGAGAAAGGTAAGCACTATCTCTCCGAGTTACTTCAGGCTGACATCAACCATCAGGGCATTATGCAACTACAGTCATTAATAGATTTGAACCATTTATCCAAATAACTATCTACAATAACAATCATGAAAAAAGTAATCTGTCTGTTTTCATTGTTTATGGCAGCATCCCTCTCTGTATTCTCACAGAATCCGGAAGTTAGATGGGACAAGCAGAGTCTGATCATCAGCGGCCGACGTGTCATGCCAGTGATGGGCGAGATACACTACTCACGCATCCCCGCAGCAGAGTGGAAAGAGGAAGTGAGGAAAATGAAAGACGGCGGCGTAACCATCATTGCCACCTATGTATTCTGGAACCATATAGAGGAACAGGAAGGCATCTTCAACTGGAGCGGTCAGCGCGACCTTCGCCATTTTCTTGAGATATGTAAAGAAGAGGGACTTCCGGTCATCCTTCGTGTCGGTCCGTTCTGTCATGGGGAAGTACGTAACGGTGGCATACCCGACTGGGCTTTTACGAAAGGTTGTAAGATGCGTTCAGAGGATCCTTTGTTTCTGTCGCTTGTTGACCGTCTCTATCGACAGATCTACTCACAGATACAAGGTTTGCAATGGAAAGACGGCGGTCCACTAATGGCCTGTCAGTTTGATAACGAATACCGTGGTCATGGCTCTTATCTTGTAGCCCTGAAGGGGATTGCCACCAAGATTGGTTTCGACCTACCTTTCTACACACGTACAGGATGGCCCGAGTTAGCCTCTCCCGTTCCATTCGGTGAGATGCTACCACTATACGGCGACTATGCTGACGGATTCTGGGAGCGCTCCATAGAAGAGACTGCCGGTAACTATTACAAGGCGTTCAACTTCAGAGCTTTCCGTTCTTCAACGGCCATCGCCACAGAACAACTGGGCGAGCAAAAGGAAAAGCTCAACAAAGGTGACGATCAGTACCCCTATTTTACCTGCGAGTTAGGAGGTGGCATGATGGCAGCCTACCATCGCAGACCCTTCCTATATTCTGAAGATGCCTATTCGATGGCATTAGTGAAATTAGGCAGTGGCAGCAACCTGCTGGGATATTATATGTATCACGGGGGAACAAACCCTGAAGGAACCACCTGGCTGAACGAGATGCAGCGCACCACCGCGACCAACTACAACGACATGCCGGTGAAAAACTACGATTTCCAAGCTCCCTTAGGAGAGTTCGGACAGACATACCCTCATTACTATACCCTCCGGAAACTGCATTTGTTCATGGAAGATTATGGCGAGGTAGTGGCTCCCATGGAGGCTTCCTTCCCCTGCCGGCAAGATTTACCAAAGGGTGATGACAGCTTCTTGCGGTGGGCGTACCGCTCACAGGGCGACAGCGGTTTCATCTTCATCAACAACTACGAACGTTTGCAGAACCTCTCCTCAAAGAAAAATGTACAGTTGAAGGTTTGCGGTATCCAATTGCCTAAACTGACAATTCCTGCCGGCACCATGTGTATCCTGCCAGTCAATATCGATGGTATCCGGTACGCTACCGCACAGATCATCGCCAAGCGCAATGGAAACATCTACATGGAACAACTCAAGGGGATTCCCACCACCATCTCGTTCAAAAACGGTAAAGTGCTACGGAATATAAAGGCAAAAGGTCCGAAAACACCAGTGTATGAACATATTTACCTGTTGACATCTGAGGAAGCTGCCCATCTTTTCCTACAGGAAGAGGCTCAGAAAGAAAGTACCCTTACCGTGACAAGCAAGAAAACGAAAGAGGCCGGCAAGCTGCGTACGATCACCATTGGTATCAACAAAGTTGCCGAGGAGCCTACAGATGAGGATTATGAGCAAGCAGCTATCTACAAGTTGTCAGTGAACGGGGAAATGGTGAACGGCAGTCGTGACCTCATGTCGATAGACTATCAGGGTGACTGTGCCCGACTGTATGTCAATGGTAAGCTCGTGGCCGATCATTTTAACAACGGTCGTCCGTTCCTCTTCGGACTATGGCGACTCCCCGAAGGAGTGAAGGAATTGGAGTTGCGCATTTTACCTATGCAAGCAAACATGCCTGTTTATCTACCTAAAGAGGCAGACAAAACACCGGGTGAGCGCATCAAGCAGATTCAGGTTAGAAACATCATCAGATAGATATGAAAAGACATTTATTGCTTTTAGTCATCATGATAGGCACCGTTCTTTCAGCGACTGCCCAGCAAGTCATCGACTTGTCGGGAACTTGGAAACTTGCCCTCGGTGACAAACTGCGTTATAACGACAATGTTACGCTGCCAGGTTCCCTGTTGACAAACGGGAAGGGTGACGAGGTGACCAGCCATACAGTGTGGACAGGTTCTACCTACGACTCCTCCTACTATTTCAATCCCTACATGGAGAAATACCGGGTGGAAGGAAATATCAAATATCCCTTCTTCCTGACACCTAAGAAGCATTATGTGGGCAATGCTTGGTACAAGAAGACGGTGATGGTGCCTGCAACCTGGCAAGGTGAACATATATACCTGTACTTGGAGCGCCCACACATTGAGACCACCGTGTATGTCAACGGTCAGAAAGCAGGACATCAGTTATCACTGTCAACACCCCATCAGTATGACATCACGCCATACGTCAAGGCAGGCAAGAACAATGAGATTGTCGTCTGTGTGTATAACGGCATCGAGAACGTATGCGTAGGACAAGACTCCCACAGTGTGACTGACCAGACACAGGGAAACTGGAACGGTATCACAGGGTGCATGGAACTGCGCACAGCACCTACTCCTCGCATACGAATATCCCACGATCTCGCCACCCATACCGCTACGATACAAATGGACGACGACACTTATCAAGTGTCTTTAGGGAAAACGATCCATTACTGGAATGAGTTCGACCCCTATCTCTATACCCGCATCATCAATCATCACGGAATACCCTATACAGTTACCTTTGGCATCAGGGATATCAGCATCGAAGGGCGACAGATCTATCTGAACCATCAACCAATATGGTTCAGGGGAACAGTAGAGAACTGCTGTTTTCCGGAAACAGGCTATCCTCCTACCGATGTAGAGAGTTGGTTGCGTATTATGAGAAAGGTGAAGGAATACGGTCTCAACCATATCCGTTTCCACTCCTACTGTCCGCCGGATGCAGCTTTCACCGCCGCCGACATTGTTGGAATATACCTGCAGCCGGAAGGACCCTCTTGGCCGAACCATGGTGTGAAACTGCGTGCCGGGCAGAAGATCGACCAATATTTGTTGGAAGAGTCGAAACGCATTATTGACACCTATGGGCACCATCCATCGTTCGTCATGATGGCAGCAGGCAACGAGCCGGCCGGTGACTGGGTAAGCTACTGCAACGACTGGGTGAAAGAAATGAAGAAGTACGACTCGTCAAAAATCTACTGTGGTGCCTCCGTTGGCGGAGGATGGGCATGGGATAACGGATCGGAATACCATGTCAAAGGTGGTGCACGAGGTTTAGACTGGAATAATCGTGCGCCCCACTCGGATGATGACTATCTCGATCAGATCGCCTTTCCGAGAAACTACAGGGACAGCGTTGCGAACAGCAGTCCTATCATCGCTCATGAACAAGGACAATGGTGCGCCTTCCCCGACTTTCGTGAGATAAGTCAATATACTGGTGTGTATAAAGCGAGGAACTTTGAGATCTTCCAGGATTTGTTGCGTGATAACGGTATGGGGCATTTAGCAGAGCGCTTCCTCATGGCCAGCGGACATCTGCAGACACTCGCTTATAAATACGAGATTGAGCGTAACCTGCGGACACCCGAATATGCAGGGTTCCAGTTGTTAGCATTAAACGACTACAGTGGACAGGGCACAGCCCTTGAGGGGGTGCTCAACGTGCACTGGAAAGAAAAGGGATACACCACTGCCAAGGAGTGGACACAGTTCTGTGCGCCCGTCGTTCCATTGGCAAGATTCCCTCAGTTTGTGTATTCCTCGACCGATACCCTGAATGTCCCCATTGAAGTATATAATGCTTCAGGAAAAAAACTCATGCCGATTAAGACATCCTTCTCTATTCTTAACGAGCAGAAGGAGATACTTTACAAGGGTACATTGACTGATGCACCCATACCTATAGGAAAGAATATAGCTGTCGGGACTGTCTGCATGCCACTGCAGTCGATAACACAACCCTCAAAATTGACACTCTCTATCAGCATTGGCGATACCAGTTCGAATCAGTGGGAGTTTTGGGTTTTCCCACAGTTGCAGGCTACGGAAGATACTTCCAACCTCTATATCTGCGACGAGTTAAGCGATGCTGCCATTGATGTGTTGCGCAAGGGAGGAAAGGTCCTGCTGACAGCCGCAGGAAAGGTACGCTATGGCAATGATATCATACAGCACTACCTACCAGTATTCTGGAATACCAGCTGGTTCAAGATGCGGCCACCCCACACCACCGGTGCTTTCATCGACAAGGATCATCCTCTGTTTAAATATGGATTCCCCACCGACAACTGGAGCAATCTCAATTGGTGGGAGCTGCTGAACAAAGCACAGGTGATGAACCTTACCTCATTCCCCAAGGAATATCAGTCGCCCATCCAGCCTATCGACACATGGCATGTCTCCCGTAAGATTGGTATGCTGATTGAGGCAAACGTCTTAAATGGCAAACTACTGATGACCACCATGGATATTGACAGTAACCAATCTGAGCGGCTCGTTGCACGGCAGATGAAGTCAGCCATCCTCCGTTATATGAACAGTGATGACTTCACTCCGAAGTTTTCTCTCGACATACAGGTGATCCAGGATCTTTTTGACAAAGAAGCTCCTAAGGTCAACATGTTTACGAAGGAGTCGCCCGATGAACTTAAACCCGTCATCAAACCATCGTCGTAATCAGATAAACAAGCAATTATTTTATTCTTGTGCAATAGTTTTGCACCCTTTTAATTACTTTGGCAGTATAAATATTAGAACACTGCTAAAGAGGGTTAGTACAGCTGTCTAAAATAAGAAGATATAATGAATATATTTTGATTAATAATTAGTTTTTTGGTTTTTATAGGTTGAAGACATCACACTTCCTGCTGGTCGCACTGTTTCAGATGCAGGCATCATTTCCCGTCCTACCCTTTCCGATGGTTTTTATTTCTTTGAGTACCAAATCTGGGAAGATAAAAGATAAATCCCAAACAAACCAACACAAAAACTAAAAAACTTATCCACTAACCTTGCTCTTTCGACAAGAATATATTAATTTTGCAGATGGACAGATGAGCATAGGCATCACCGTGTCTTATAAAAGAATTAATAGAGTTATTAACCATGAATTTACATCTTAGTTCTCAGATCGTTCTTAACAACATACCAGAGGAGTTCTATCGCCCGAGAACAGCCGTTGACCGTTCTGAGATCACCCGTTGTGAGAAAATACCCACAGACATCTTTGCTACGATCAGCGAGGGCGCAAAGACGATAGCCGATCAGTTACAGCAGGAGATACTCTCCAAGCAAAAGCGTCAACAATACTGCGTGCTCGGATTAGGCACGGGAAAATCGCTTATCCCCATCTATGAAGAACTGATCAGAAGACACAAGGAGGAAGGACTGAGTTTCAAGAACGTCATCGTATTCAACCTTTACGAATATTTCCCCCTGAAACCGGAATCGTCGGTGAGCAGTCTGCAGCAACTGAAAAGACATCTGCTGGATCATGTGGACATCAACCCCGTACATATCTTCTCTCCCGACGGAAGCATCCAACAGGAACTGGTGCAGGAGCACTGCAGGAAATATGAAGAGAAAATAAACAGTTGCGGAGGAATGGACATGCTATTACTCGGTATCGGACGTATGGGAAACATTGCATCTAATGAACCGGGCTCGGGTATGACCTCCACCTCGCGCATTATCCTGATAGACAATGTGTCGAGAGAGGAGATGACCATGAGCTTCGGCACCAACGAGATCGTGCCCCCTTGCTCTATCACCGTAGGAGTAGGCACCATCCTGAAAGCCCGCAAGATCTTCTTGGCGGCATGGGGTGAAGAGAAGGCAGACATCATCCAGAAGACGGTGGAAGAGAAGATCACCGACACGATACCGGCATCGTTCCTGCAGACACACAATGATGCCCATGTGGTGCTCGACCTCGCGGCAGCCTCCAAACTGACCAGGATTGTCCACCCATGGTTGGTGACCTCCTGCACATGGACCGACAAACTGATACGCAGTGCATTGGTGTGGCTCTGTCAGAAGACCGGGAAACCGATCCTGAAGCTTACCAATAAAGATTATAATGAGAACGGACTGTCGGAGCTTCTGGCGCTTTACGGGAGTGCGTATAATGCGAATATCAAGATCTTCAACGACCTGCAGCATACCATTACTGGATGGCCTGGAGGCAAACCGAATGCCGATGACACCTACCGTCCGGAGCGTGCCCTGCCCTATCCAAAACGGGTGATCGTCTTCTCTCCGCATCCCGACGACGATGTCATCTCCATGGGTGGCACACTCAGACGACTCAAACAACAGGGACATGATGTGCACGTGGCATACGAGACATCGGGAAATATCGCCGTGGGAGATGAGGAGGTGGTGCGCTTCATGCACTTCATCAATGGTTTCAACCAACTCTTCGGCAATAATGAAGACCGGGTGATACGTGAGAAATATCAGGAGATCAAGCAGTTCTTGAAGAACAAGAAAGTGGGCGATCTCGACAACCGTGATATCCTCACCATCAAAGGACTCATCCGACGGGGTGAGGCACGTACGGCCTGCACCTTCAACGATATCCCCTTGGATCATGTGCATTTCCTGGATCTGCCTTTCTATGAGTCGGGCAAGATCGAGAAATTACCAATGTCGGAGGCTGACGTACACGTAGTACAAAAGCTGTTGCAGGATGTTCAGCCCCATCAGATCTATGTGGCAGGTGACTTAGCCGATCCGCATGGTACACACCGTAAGTGCACCGATGCTGTGTTGGCAGCTATCGACGAGGAGAAGAAAGCCGGAGCGGCATGGCTCAACGACTGTAGGGTGTGGATGTACCGCGGCGCATGGGCTGAGTGGGAGATAGAGAATATCGAGATGTGCGTGCCGATGAGTCCTGAAGAGTTGCGGGCCAAGCGTAACGCCATCCTCAAACATCAGTCGCAGATGGAGAGCGCACCGTTCCTCGGCAAAGACGAGCGTCTCTTCTGGCAGCGTGCGGAAGACCGCAACAGGGCTACTGCCAAACTATATGATGATCTCGGTCTGGCCTGCTACGAGGCCATGGAAGCCTTCGTGGAGTATAAGAAATAAAGGCTTAAGGTTTAGAGTTTAGAGTAATTATTAGCCCCGCAGGGGCGAAACAGCGTAGGCGGGGTACGTAAGTCCCCGTGAAAGGGTTTAGGGTCTAGGGTAATTATCAGCCCCGCAGGGGCGACAGAGAATTCCGCTACCCCTCATTGCGGGCTTGACCCGCAATCTCCTGCGAATAAAAATTTAAAAGGTTATGATAATTACGGTCGTACAAATGGACATTACCTGGGCGGATCCTGCTGATAACAGGATGCGCATCGAAGAGATGATCAGCAGTCAGACGGGTGATCTCTTTATCCTGCCGGAGATGTTCTCCACCGGTTTTGCCACCCAACCCGAGGGCATCGCCGAGGAGGACGGGAGCACTTTGGCATGGATGAAAGAGATGGCCGCCCACAAGCAGGCTGCTATCGTGGGCAGTATCGCCGTAAAAGAGGGAGCGCACTACTTTAATCGGATGTACTTTGTGAAGCCCGATGGAGAGGTGACCACCTACGACAAGCGGCACCTCTTCTCCTATGGACACGAAGATCAATTCTTCACGCCGGGCATACAGCGCACCATCGTGGAATACCAGGGTGTGCGTATCCTCTTGGAGATCTGCTACGACCTGCGCTTCCCTGTATGGAGCCGCAACCGTAAAGACTACGACATGATCATCTATGTGGCCAACTGGCCCACCAGCAGGATGAGCGTGTGGAACACCTTGCTCAGGGCAAGAGCCATCGAGAACCAATGTTTTGTGGCAGGTGTCAACAGAGTAGGTCATGACCCCGTATGCGACTACAGCGGCGGATCAATGCTCATCGATGCCTACGGAAAGGTGGTGGCCGACTGCGGCACCGAGCAACCCTGTTGTAAGTGTGCGGAGATCGACATGGAGCGCCTCCTCGCCTTCCGCAAGAAATTCCCCGTCCTCGACGACGCAGATATCTTAGTTTAAAGTTTATATAACATCTATAGGTACTATAGCTACTATAGGTACTATAGTTACTATTGCTACTATCATCTCTATCATCATGGAAAGAATAAACATAGCAATCTTTGTGTCAGGCGGTGGCACCAACTGCGAGAACCTGATACAGTATTTTAAGGAGTCAACATGGGTGAAGACCACCTTGGTAGTGAGCAACCGGCCGGATGCCTACGCACTCGTTCGCGCTGCCTCACATAACGTGCCCACCACCGTGGTGAACAAAGAGAAGCTGAACGATCCCGATGTGATGCTGCCCCTCTTAGAGCAATACCGCGTGGACTTCATCGTCTTGGCAGGGTTCCTGCCGTTGATACCCGATTTCCTCATCGAGGCCTTTCCACGGAAGATCATCAACCTGCATCCCGCACTGCTACCGAAGTATGGGGGTAAGGGCATGTGGGGACATCACGTGCACGAGGCTGTCAAGGCAGCGGGTGAGACAGAGACTGGCATGACCGTTCATTATGTCTCCAACGTTTGCGATGGTGGCGAGATCATACGCAAGTTCCGTGTAGCCCTTACTCCCGACGATACCGCAGATGATATCGCAGAGAAGGAGCACCAACTGGAGATGGCCCACTTCCCCGCCGTGGTAGAAGAAGTGCTCAGGAAACAGTTCACAGTGCATAGTGCATAGTTTAAGGTGAAAGGTGTAAAGTGTAAAGATAGCCTCGAAGAGGCGACACTGCATAGGCGGGGGTGTAACCCCCGTGGGGTACGTAAAAAACATTTAGAGCCCTTTAGGGCGACAGAGAATTCAGTTAGCCACTCATTGCGGACTTGATCCGCAATCTCCTGCAATCATAAACCAAAGGAAATAATTATCCATTATCCATTTTCAATTATCAATTTTTAAATGCTCATCGGTCACGGCGACGATATATACGACTACAGCGGCTTGGTAAAGCACAATTTCAGTTCGAATGTCTTTCTGGACATCCAGATGACAGGACTGAAAGAACACCTGTGCCAGCGCATCAATGATATCGATCACTACCCACCCGCCATGCTCACGGCCCTGGAACGGCAGTTGAGCATCCTGCTGCGTAACAACCGGTGGGAGAATATCATCACCAACGGCGCCACCGAGGCTATCTATCTCTTAGCACAAGCCACGGGTGCAGGGTGCCGCTCAGCCATCCTCGTGCCTACCTTCAGCGAATACGAGGATGCCTGTCGTATGCACGGTCATGAGATACAGTATATCCGTTCGCTCCGAGAGGTGAACGATGAGATGAACATGGTATGGCTCTGTAATCCCAACAACCCCACCGGCATGCTCATCCCCCGTGAGGAGATCGTCAACATAGCCTTCAACCACCCCAACGTCGTCTTCGTCATCGATCAGAGCTATGAGTATTTCTGTGCGGAAGAACAGTTGCAACCGCGGGAGGCCTCGTCACTGGGCAATGTCATCCAACTGCATTCCATGACCAAGAAGTACAGTATTCCCGGTATCCGCCTGGGATATGTCACCGGTCCTAAACCTCTCATGGATACCCTGCGCAACTACCGTATGCCGTGGAGTGTCAATGCCCTGGCCGTGGCAGCCTGTGAGTATATCCTCACCCATCAAGAGCAGTTCTCTTTTGATATCAAGACTTATCTGGAGGAGGTCCAACGACTGTGGCTAAGACTGAATAGCATTGATGGTATTACTGTGCTGCCTACCAAGACGAATTTCATGCTCCTGCATATCCCCACGCAAGACGCCATCCTACTGAAGAGAAAACTGGTAGATGATTACGGCATCCTCGTGCGTGCCGCCCACAACTTTGTAGGGCTCGACCGCCATTATATCCGTATAGCGACCCAATCCGCAGAGAGCAACAATCTGCTGGTGGAGGCGATGAGAGCGGTGATGTTATCTCACAACGATCCGTCTGTTCTCAATAGAGGCTGATACTGTACCCAACCCGTTGATTTTATCTATAATATAGTTGATGCTACTGTCACGCTCAGCAATAAATCGAACTCTCAGGTTCGAGATCTCTTTGTTGTGACACACCACACTCATATTATAGCGCTGGCCAATAGCAAGCAGCACCTCTTTCATATTGATATTATCAAAATAGAAAAAGTTGTCTCGCCACATTGTGTAAGGATAAGTGTCTAAATTCTTAACATCGAATGAAGAGGATTGAGAACTACACTTTGCCTGTTGTCCTGGTTTGAGAACCATCGAGTTATTCACACCCGCTTTTGAGCTTGAAGATACCTGTACACTTCCTTCCACGAGTGTTATCTCATTGTTTGAGACACCCTGTTCCTCCCATGACTTTACGTTGAATTCTGTTCCAAGCACCTTCGTATAGACATTGCCGGTCTTTACAATAAATGGTTTCGTTGCATCCTTAGCCACCATAAAATAAGCTTCTCCACTGAGGGAAACCTGCCGGGTATTGCCAATGAAACGCGTAGGATAACTGATACGGCTGCCGGGATGGAGTTTCACACGACTGCCATCTGGTAGAAGTACGGTATAATCTTTGCCGTAAGGTATTGTAAATCGCATCGTGTCCATAGGAATAGTATTATCATCCTTCACCTTTGCGACCACGCTGACTGCATTTTCAATTCCTTCTTTCACATCCAGATAAGTGGCGACATCCACACTTTTTCCTTTGGAGTTGGTTAGTAAGGGTTGACTATTGTCTTCTATGGCAGCAAAGAGCACATCTTTCTCCTCCTTCTGAGAGAGAGCATCTTTATGAGTATGCAGGAAGAAAACAGCCCATACAACAACAGCGGCAGCGGCTATACCACCGACATAGAGAAGTCTTCGCATTATTATACGGTGATCTTTATGCTCCAAATGTGGGGAATGTCTCTCATTAAATTGCTTCAATCGCTCCTCTACATCGAAGTCTTCCTTCTCTTGGCGCAACAGATGGGCTGCTATATGAACATCCTCACAGGCCCTTTTGAGGTCTGGATCATTTTTCAGATTCTGAATCTGTTCTTCAGAAAGAGAAGCTCCTTGTTCCATCATTTCAAGCACTTCTTCCGTCTTCATATCGCTCTTATGCTCTGTTTCCACTTTGTCTTTATTTCTATTACGATTGTACTAAAAAACAAGTATCAAATTTTATCATATTTTAAGATTTAGTCCACGAATCATTTTCAGGGCCTTCATAATATGATTCTTTACCACAGTCACAGATACATTCATCTTGCTTGCCACCTCTTTATATCGTTTCCTATCAACATAACAGGCAATGAAGATATCACGTGTCGGTTGTGGCAACCGAGCCAGCACCTCTTCTATCTGTTGTTCACGCTCCCGTAAAAACAGTGCATCGTCAGGATTGTAGTACACATCATTCATGGCTTTCACAAAGTCAATGTACGTCTGGTGTGCTCCCTGATGACGAATAAAGTCTATACAAGCATTCCGCACTGATATATAGAGATACTGTCTTACTGTAGTACGCTGGATAGAGACAAGGTTGCCAAGTACTTCTTCGAAAGCATTCTGCACGATGTCGTGACACTCGTCACTATCAGTGAGGAACTGCCTTGCAAAGAAGTAGAGTGGTTTGTAGTAGGTGCGAAACACCTCGTCAAATTCAACTCTTTCCATACATTCTTGCCCGTTATTATGGCTGCAAATATACTATTTTCTGTTGAATATGGTATGTTTTTCGAACAAAAAACCTTTTTTTTCTAATCCAATGAAAAAAACCTGCTGACAGATGATACCAAAAAATTATCCAATCCGTAACAGAAGTAGTGAGTGAGTTGATCTAACGTAAATAATCAATAAATCCTTTTAAAACAATAACTATGAATAAGAGAAGACTAATGCTCCTTCTGCTTGTTTTCAGCCTAAGTATCCCCCTTGCACTGGCTCAAAGCAGGGGAACTATTGTGCTGAACTTCAAGAACGAGAGTCTTTCGTCGGCCCTCAAGCGGTTGGAGAAAGCCAGTGATTACAAAATCATGTTTACCTACAATGAGGTGGAGAGTTATAAAGTGAATGCCAGCGTGCATACCTCTTCATTTGAAGAGGCTCTTCGCACAGTAATTGGCAACTACCCGCTCAATTATAAGATTGAAGGGAAGATTGTCACAGTTAAACTTGCCCACAAGACAACACCTGATCGTGAACGTGCTATCAACGGAACAGTAGTTGACGAGATTGGGGAACCACTGCCCGGAGCTACGATCACTCCTCATACTGAGTCTGCGTTGACTCAGTCTGCTGTCATTACCGATGCCGAAGGACAGTTTCGCATAACGGTAGGCAGTGACGTACAAAGGTTAGAAGTAAGCTACATCGGTTTCGGAACACAGTTCGTTAATCTGACGGGTAGCAACAGCTATACCATCACGATGCACGAAGATGCTCATCGATTGGATAACGTAGTAGTAACAGGTATTTTCCCAAAGCGCAAAGATGCTTATACCGGTGCTGTAACAACCATCACCAGCGAAGAACTGAAGAACTTCGGTAATAAGAATCTGATAACTTCTATCGGTAATATCGATCCTGCATTCAATATCCTGACAAATAATGAATTGGGCTCCAACCCTAACCGACTGCCTGAGATTCAGATCAGAGGTAATGCAAACCTACCGGCTCTTGATGACCTGCAAGACAATACCAAAACGGATCTCAATACACCACTTATCGTGCTTGATGGATTTGAGATCAGTCTGGAACGACTCATGGATCTCAACGATGATGATGTAGAGTCAATAACATTACTCAAAGACGGTTCTGCAACAGCTATTTATGGTTCGCGCGGAGCCAATGGTGTAGTAGTGATTTCCCGCAAGGCTCCACAAGTGGGACGATTGAAACTATCTTATAACGGTAGTTTGAACATTGAGGCTCCCGACCTCACCGACTATCATCTCTTGAATGCTGCCGATAAACTGGAACTGGAGCGTCGCGCCGGTTATTACGACATGGTAGATCCCCAACGAGACTTTAATTACAAGAACAAATATGCCAGTATATTAAAAGATGTGCAGCGCGGTGTGGACACCGACTGGATGGCATTACCCCTGCGCACAGGTGTTGGTCAGCGACATAACATGCGTATTGAGGGCGGCGATGCCAGTTTCCGTTATTCAGCATCACTGCAGTACAATGGAGTGACCGGTGTAATGAAAGGTTCTAACCGCAACACTTTTAATGGTGGCATTAACCTGACATACCGTCACCAAAAACTGATCTTCAACAATGATCTCAACATAGGATACACCAAATCGAAAGAATCTCCCTACGGAACATTCTCACAATACACACGATTGAATCCCTATTGGAGACCTTATGACGACAATGGTGAAATCATCAAGATGTTCGACAACGACGTAAACTTCTGGGGTACTTACAGTAACCTGCCCACCAATCCACTCTATAATGCTACGCTGCGTCAGAAGAACAGTACCAACTACACCAACATCACCAACAACTTTGCCATTGAGTGGAGACCCTTCGCAGGCTTCATAGCACGCGGTAGTCTGGGACTCACCTGGCAAGATACAGAGAGCGACAATTATAAATCGGCCAAACACACAGATTTTGAGAAAGATCTCTATCAGACAGCTGATGGTGCCCTCCGCAAGGGAAGCTATAATTACAACACTGGCAAGCTTATGAACTACGAAGCAGCGCTGACAGTCAGCTACACCCATCTATTTGCCAAGAAACATCAGCTATACACTGGTCTGAATGCCAATATCATCTCAAGAAACAGTCGTAACTATTATATACAAGCCGAAGGTTTCCCTGATGAAGACATGGACTTCCTGCCCTCTGCGCTACAATATATGAAAGATGGAAAACCCAGTGGCAGTGAAGCCAAGATGCGAAGTGTGGGACTAGTGGGTAGTGTGAACTATTCTTATGACAATCGTTATTATACAGATTTAGCTTATCGTTTGGACGGTTCTTCACAATTTGGTAGTGACCGTCGGTTTGCGCCATTCTTCTCAGCAGGTATCGGCTGGAACCTGCACAACGAGAAGTTCCTGAAAGACAGTAAGCTTTTCAATCTCTTAAAGCTTCGTGCATCATTCGGACAGACAGGATCACAAAACTTTAATGTCTATCAGGCTATTGCCACCTATTCTTATTATATGAGCGACCGTTATAACCAGTGGCTCGGAGCATACCAGATGGCTTTAGAAAACAAAAATCTCGAGTGGCAGAAAACCAACAAGTGGAATGCCGGACTCGAAGTAAGTCTGCTCGACAGTCGCATTAATCTCGTGGCTGACATCTATCTGGAGAAGACATCCAACCTTCTCTCATCACTCGATCTGCCGCTCTCCAATGGTTTCACTTCGTATGTAGAGAACGTCGGTAAGGTGGAGAATAAAGGATTTGAAGTTAAGGCCACCGTATTTATCATCAAGAATACCAAGAACCGACTGTTCTGGTCGATAACGGGTTCCATGATGCATAACAAAGACAAGGTCGTAGCCCTCTCGCAGGCCATGAAAGATGAGTATGCCAAGCTATTGCTTACACGCGGTATTACCCCTAACAGAGTAATCCGTGAGGGAGAGTCACAATATACGATCTATGCCGTTCCTTCGTTAGGAATAGATCCCAGTAACGGTCTGGAGATTTACATGAAGCAAAATGGTGAGCCCACCTATACCTGGGATGCTGCCGACCGTGTACCTTGTGGCGTTAGTCTGCCAAAATACAAAGGCAATATCAGTAGTATGCTACGCTGGCACGATTTCACCGCCAATATATCATTAGGCTATCGTACAGGAGGTCAGCTATACAACCAGACATTGGCTACTCGTATTGAGAATGCCGACAAGCAATACAACGTGGATGAACGCGTATTCACCGACAGATGGCAGCAGGTGGGTGACCACACCTTCTTTAAGGGACTGACCAATGAATCAGCTACCTATGCCACGACACGCTTTGTGCAGAATGAGCGCACCCTTACCTGTCAAAACATACACCTGAGCTACGAGCTACGCAACAAGCCATGGCTCACCCGGTGGTTAGGTATGCAGTCGGCAGCACTCTCTGCCGACCTGAGCGATCTGTTCTATATCTCTACCATCAAGCAAGAGCGTGGTCTCGACTACCCTTATTCACGCAGGTTCTCTTTCACGCTATCGATGAACTTCTAATCAGTAACCAAGTAACATCATAAAAAATCCTAATATGAAACAACATGCTCTATATAAGGTTAGGCTGACAGTGATCCTTACAAGCGTCTTATTCACTGTCGCCGGCTCATTCATCCTTTCTTCTTGTAACGACTGGCTCGACGTATCACCCTCTGAGCAGAAGAAGAAAAGTGAAATGTTCTCAAAGGCTGAAGGGTTCCGCAATGTGCTCACCGGAGCTTATATCCGAATGAAGTCAAACAATCTCTACGGACAGGAAATGGTATGCGGAACAGTAGAAAACCTGGCACAACACTGGAATTACTCCTCAAACACAATAGGGAGTTATCTGAATACCTATAATTATAAGGCTACAACAGTGGAGAATGCCATGACTGCCATATACAACAACTTGTTTAAAGTGGTGGCAGATGTGAACGGACTGCTTGGCGACATCGACAACGGAACCCTCAATGAGGATGATTACAATCTGATCAAGGGAGAGGCGCTTGCCCTTCGGGCCTTCTGCCATTTTGATGTGCTGCGCTTATTCGGTCCTATGCCCTCTGATCCAGGCAACGACCGTATCCTACCATATGTAAAAGAGGTAACCAACAGACCCAATCAGTTCCTTACCTATGAACAGTTCACCCATGAACTGGCCAATGATATTGATGAAGCCGAGACCTGTCTGAAGAAAGTTGACCCCATACTGAAGCAGTCGATAGCCACACTGAACACACCATCGCAACTCACCGATAATTTCTATGGATATCGGCAAATGCGCATGAACTATTATGCTGTGTGCGCCATGAAGGCGAGATTAGCCTTGTGGACAGGCAATAAGAGTCAAGCATTGGAATATGCAAGAATCGTCATGAACGCAACATCATCCGACGGTGCCAAGATGTTCCGACTGGGTACTCTCAACGATTGTGCAAGCGGTGACAAGGTGCTTTCCTGTGAGCATATCTTCAACCTGAAAGTGACAGATATCTCATCTACCCTCGGAGCGGGAACGACCTACCAGAAAACACAGTCGCAACTGCGCTCACAACTCTATGAGACAGGAACCACCGACATTCGCTATGTAAATATGTGGAATTATGTGTACGATAGTTATTGGTGGACCTATTACAACTATTTCGTAAAGTATGTACAAGACGATAATATGCCGGCACTTGCCCGAAATGTCATCCCCTTGATACGACTCTATGAAATGTATCTTATTGCCATGGAATGCTCGTCGGTAAATGAGGCTAACACCCTTTATGCCGAGATGACAGCTGCCCGCAACGCACCGTCAGTGACAATCAGCACCCAAGAGCAACTCAACGAGCTGCTCATCAAAGAGTACAACCGTGAGTTCTACGGTGAGGGACAGGCTTTCTATGCTTACAAGCGCATGGCTGCCGAGAAGATCTATTTCACCAACGAGCCAGGTTCGAAAGATGCCTATGTGGTTCCTCTTCCAGTTCAAGAATCTATTTATGCTAACGAATAAAAACAAGTATAATCATGAAGAAGATAATATATTTGATGATCCCACTCCTTCTGGGGTTGGCAGGATGTCAAGAAGAAGACGGACTGCTTTACAACGACAAGGCACGTGTACAGTTACGTGTAGACGACAGCGGTTCGTTCAGCGACTATTCCTATTCGTTTATATGGAGTTCGGCAAGCACCACACGCGATATCGTCTATTTGCCCATCAGGGTGATGGGTGGTCCTGCCGATGTTGACAGACACGTTATGATCGAGCAGGTGAGCGAGTACGATATTACCTATACGAAAGACCATTGGGGATATGTAACCGATTCTGTAGTCACCGAGCGTACTGACAAGGCTGTGGCAGGTAAGCATTATGTACCCTTCGACAGTCCTGAGTACGACCAGCTGCTCACCATCCCTGCCGGAGAGGTGCTTTCACAGATAGGTATCATCGTACTGCGTGACGCATCGTTGAGCAATGAGAAGGTCAGACTTCGCATCCGACTGAAGCCCACAGAGGACTTTGAACTGGGTGAGAGCAAATATCTTGAGCGCACGATTACCATCTCTGATATGCTTGAGCAGCCTTCCAACTGGGGCACCCGTTATATGAACAGCTATTTTGGTACATATAGCAAGGCCAAACACCAACTGATGATCAAGGTGGTCAACGGCAAGGTAGATGAAGATTGGGTGAACGAAGCATATAGCTCCGTATCTTTCCGCTATTACTGGCGCATGAAATTCATCGAAGCCCTGCAGGAATACAACAACGACCCTGCCAACATTGCAGCAGGACTGGCTCCCATGCGTGAGAATGCAGACGACCCCAACAGTCCACTTGTCACCTTCCCAACAAGTATGTAATATCACAACTCTATAACAGAAAACAGAATAATTATGAAGACAAAAATATATGCTATTTTAGCCCTTTCACCATTGCTGTTTGCTTCTTGCTTTAGTGATGACAGCAACTACGACTACGCCGATCCTTTGGATATTCAGGTAGAGGGCATCCAAGATGAGTATACTGTCTCTGTAGGTGATGTCATTCCGTTGCGACCTACCATTACACCGGCCAACCGCGACTATGAGTATTTCTGGACCATCACGCCTACCAATGGCCAGACGGCAGCTGCTGTCGATACCATTTCGAGAGAGCAAAGCTGGGACTACACCGTAGACCGCAGCATCGGCGCCTACAAGCTGCGCTTCTGTGCAAAAGACAAAGAGACCGGCATTTTCGCTTATAAAGAGTATAACCTCAATGTAACCACCGACATGGCCACAGGATGGTGGATTCTGAAGGGTGATGCCGACGGCACTGATATCGACTTCTTTTCCACCAACAAAGAAAAGCACGACATTATCTATACGGCCAATGGGCGCAAGATGCAAGGTGATCCGCTCAATCTGCATTTCACTTTTGCCTATTGGGTATTCAACGAGAGTACACTGCGGGATGTGCAGACCAATGCAGTGTTTGCAGCCAGCAGTGGTGATATTGTTGCGCTCGACTATTTCACCGGAAAGATTGTTGCCAACTATGAAGATCTGTTTGTCGACCTACCCTCCCAGCGTAAAGTACAGGCGATGTTTTCCGGTCCGTCAGATGTTCACGTATGTGTAGATAATACTGTTTACACCCTGTACAACTCCCGTTACAGTGTTTACAAACAGTTCATCATCAAGTCCCTGGGCGACTACAGCTTGTCACCCTACCGTCATAGTTCACATGCAACACTGCCACTGCTCTTCGATGAGAAGACATCATCGTTCTGCACGGTCAGCCGTAATTCGCCCAATCTGGATTTCTTCGCCGATGGCACGCCCTCGACAAAGAATCTCAATATGGACCTGATTTACATGGGAGGCAAGTCAACCACAGCCTCCAGTCAGGGTGATGTAGCCATGGCAATCCTGAAGAAAAAGAATACCAACGACTATCAATTAATGACGCTCAACGGCATGCCTTCATCTATCTCTCGCAACCCCGCTCAGCAGACTGTGGCGCTGGACAACAGTTTACAGATGCTTCAAGCCGACATGCGCGCCCTCAACCAGAATAACAACATCATCTATTTCTTTAAGAACAGTAAGTTATATTCTTGCAATCTCGACAACCAGACAGAGAGCGAGCAAGACATCATGTTGCCTGCCGGTGAGGAAGTTACCTACATGGAGTTCCTGAAATACTCACCCTACGGCCTGAATGACTCATGGTTCGACTATTTAGCCATAGCCACGGTAAAGGATGGCAACTATAAACTTTATCTGCATCCGGTATCAGCGGCAAAGGTGTTGCCGGCAGAGAAGACCTTTACTGGTAAGGGACGCGTGAAGAGGGCTTCATATATGGAACAGTCACGTAATGGTATCTATACGACCACGCTTTTCTAAAAAAGAATACGATTAACACCATGAAAAGAAAAAGCAATGTACTGGCCATTATCTGCCTCCTGACAACCTTCATGCCTTGTTGCACACAAGCCAAAGTGACTATTACAGGAACCACAGGTGAGTATGTGAGCAAGGATATGAGTCTCTTTGAGTGTCGTGATGGTATTCCCTTGCTATTGGCCACCACCGAGGTACAAAGCGATGGGACCTTCTCGCTCACTGCCGAGGCTCCAAGTACAGGTTTTTATCTGTTGGGATCAGAGAACGGTATCAGGCACCCGCTATACCTGAAGGGCCAGGAGGCCCTTCAGGTAACGTTTACCAACTATGAACTGACTGTTTTACAAGGTGCTGATGATGAGAGTCGGCTGCTTTATGAGTGGGAGAAAGAGGCATCCCGCATTCGCACCCATGCCTGGTTTTACCGATCAAAAGGCGGTTGTGAGAGTGTGGATGTTGAGACATTCCAACAGGAGATGGCTACGCTGAAGACACTTGCGGACAAACTGTCACAGCAACTTAAGAAGATGCCGTCTACCAGCCACTTCGTATCTCTTATGCAACTGAAGACTGCGGTCGACCAAGTCTTCTTTCGCATGGCCTATCATCGTAGTCACTTGGCAGAGACCGACGAGCAGTTCATCTCTGAATCAGACTGGAAGTTAGCCGACCAGCTGTTCCAGCAACCATTATTGCTACAACTGCCCCTGATACCCGAAATGATCGGCGTATATGTGGATAGCAAGGCCGCTCTCCAGCTGCCTCCAGTGGAGAATCCATCCATCATCAGCAGTAGTGAGTACAAGGCTCGGGCAGGTCTCATCACCGACCGGGGCCTGCGCCAGTCGTATATCTATGAGTTAGCCTCCCATTTGCGCTATTATGAGATGTACACTAAGCTAAGTCAGACCTTTGCTGATGAACCATTCTCCGATCGTATGAACCAGGCTCTCCAGCCGATCAGTCAGTCACTGGAATGGTCGAAGCCAGGTGGCGAGGCCCCCGACTTTAAAGGTGTCAAGCCCAACGAAGAATGGCTTTCGCTGAGCGACCTACGGGGTAAGGTGGTGGTCATTGACGTATGGGCTACATGGTGTGTGCCCTGCCTACGCATGATGCCCTATTTCCGCCAGTTGGAAAAAGAATTGTCAGATCCTAACCTGGCCTTCCTGAGTGTCTGTGTGGGAGCATCAGCCGAGAAAGACCTATGGCTGAAGTTAGTCAAGGACAACCACCTCACGGGTAATGTGGTGTTTATCGACAGTTGGCTCCGTGGTTTTGCCAAGGACTATAGGGTAAGCAGCGTTCCCCGTTTCATCATCATCGACCGACACGGGAAGGTATTCTCCTATGCTGCCCCAGCACCTAAATATCCACAACTGAAACAATTAATCCTGCAGGCTTTAGCATCCAAATAACAGCACAGAAGTAATGAGGAAAGCATTTTTCTTGTTTTGTATCCTGCTCACAGTCCCTGTATTCGGACAGCATGTAGTAACCGTAAAAGATTTTATCGAGGGTGGCACCTGGGTACTACCTAAACCCATGGCCACCGACAGCGTAGATATGAGCGGCAACAAACTGTCCTTTGTTGGTGGCGCAGGCAAGGAAGTCATGTTTTATATCAATAACAGCATGTACACACCGGCACGTCTTGCGGTGAGAGGAGCAAAACGTTATGAGGTCCTTATCGACGGGACACGCCAGTCGTCGGCCATCGCCTTAGAACCAGGACACCACGAGGTAACCCTCAGATACACACTCCCCGTGGGAGCGGTAGATTCCGTTTGTGTGGATATCGATGCCCGTCACGAGATAACATGTACGACCTCGCCGCTGCGTCGCTATACTTACCACGATGTCGTTGATGGACTACGGGTGACAAAAACCCGCCTCTCTGCCAACGGGCGCTATGCCATTATCGGATACCGCAATGTTCAGAAAGGCGGACGCACCAATACCTACAGTGAGATTGTCGACCTGCGTACCGGTCGTACGGTCAGATCCCGTGAACTGTCTAGCATCGAGTGGATGCCTCGCTCTACTGCCTGGTATTACGAAGACAGGGAGGGCAACAGCCGTATCCTCAGACGCGTGGATATGCATACTGGTGAAAACACCATCATAGCTCATGATCTGCCGACCGGCAATATCACGATGAGTCCCACCGAAGACTACCTTATTATCTTTAAAGACGAGCGAGGACCTGTTGAATCGGGCGAGGTATTTCAGTGGATAGCACCCGACGACCGTATGCGTATCTACCGTTTCCGTACCCGACTGTATCGTTATGATCTGATCACCGGCCAATGTCATCCGCTTACCTTCGGTCATCATTCCGTGGCACTGGAAGATATCTCGCGCGATGGTAACCAACTGCTGGTGTCCGTACAGCGCATGCAATGGGGCAAACGTCCTTCCACCGTGTTCGACTATCTCATCCTTGATGTCCACACCATGGCAGTCGATACTCTTTTCCGTGAGGCCCCCTTCGTGAGTGCTCCCCGTTTTTCCCCCGACGGCAGCCAAGTGCTTTTCATTGGATCAGCCGAGGCTTTCGATGGATTAGGGCGTTCCGATGACGCTGGCGAGTATTCCAACATGTACGACAAGCAACTCTATGTGGTAGACTTAGACACACGGCACACAGACTGTCTCACCCGCCATTTCCATCCTTCAGTAAGTAATGCCGAATGGTCGGCTGCCGATGGGCAGATCTACTTCACCGCCTACGACCACGATCGGATCACGCTGTTTGTGGCCAATGCGAAGAACAAGACCGTCAGGCCCCTTGACACCCACGAAGAGGTAGTACGCGATTTCTCTCTTTCTGGCACACAGCCGCTGTTGGCCTACTTTGGTGTGAGTGCCATGAACTCCGTGAGAGCGTATGTGGTGAATACAAAAAGCGGCAAGACCACCATGCTGAAAGACTGTTCTGCCAACCTTCTCAAGGATGTCCGTTTAGGCAAGTGCCATCCTTTTGCTTTCAAGACTTCAAGAGGCGATAGCATCGAGGGCCGTCTCTACCTCCCACCAGAGTTTGACGTTAATAAGAAATATCCCATGATCGTGAATTACTATGGTGGCAGCACCCCCGTATCAAGGAATTTCGAATCGCAGTATCCTCATCCCTACTTTGCCTCACTGGGCTACGTCGTCTGTGTCATCAATCCCCGTGGTGCCATTGGTTACGGTCAGCGTTTCAGCAGTCAGCATGTCAACACGGCAGGCAAGGGTATCGCCGAAGATATTCTTGAAGGTGTGCAGGCCGTCTGCCGGCAACATCCTTATATCGACGACAAGCGCATTGGTTGCATGGGAGCCTCCTACGGAGGATTCATCACACAGTATCTGCTCACGGTGAGCGATCTCTTTGCCTGTGGCATCAGTCATGCCGGCATTGCCAATCATGCCAGCTATTGGGGATGCGGTTACTGGGGTTATAGCTATAGCGAGGTAAGCATGGCAGGCCAATACCCATGGAGCAATCCCCAGTTGTATGCCCTGCAGAGCCCTCTCTATCGTGCCGACAAGATCCATACCCCGTTGCTGCTCACCCACGGCACGTCAGATACGAATGTGCCTGTTGCCGAGAGCATTCAGATGTTTACTGCCCTGAAGACACTGGGACGTGACGTGGCGCTGGTTCAGGTAAGTGGTGAGGATCATATTATCGTCGATTATGAGAAGCGCAGGCAATGGACCCGTGTGCTGTTAGCCTGGTTTGAGAAATATCTGAAAGACGACAGTACTTGGTGGGACACGCTGTTCCCCGAGCGTTATTATTAAAATAATTAAATTATTTTTTTTTGCCTCTGTTTCTTCGTACCTTTGCGGCACGAAAGAAATGTCATGACAAACGCCATAGCCATCATCCTCGGTTGGATAGCCGACAAGGTGTGGGGAGATCCTGCCTCTCTGCCTCACCCCGTGGTGTATTTCGGCAAGGCCATCGCCTGGGGCGAGCACCGACTGAACAAAGGTTCTCACCGTAGGTTGAAAGGCGGCGTGCTGGCTGTCATGCTCATCCTCATGACCTTCCTCCTCACCTGGGGGATCCTTCATCTTGTACGCTCCATTCAGCAGTTCGGCACCCCACTGGCCATTGCCCTTGAGGCCGTCCTCATCTTCTATTGTCTGGCAGGCACCACACTCATCAAAGAGGTGAAGGATGTCTTCCGTGCCCTCGACCGTTCGCTCGACGAGGGTCGTACGCAGGTGGCTCGCATCGTGGGGCGCGACACCTCACAGCTCGATGCCCAGGAGATCCGCAAGGCCGCCCTTGAGACGTTGGCGGAGAATCTCAGCGATGGGGTCATCGCTCCCCTCTTCTGGCTGTTGCTGTTGGGTGTTCCCGGCATGATGACGTATAAGATGGTGAACACCCTCGACTCGATGATCGCCTACCGCACCGAGCGTTACCGACTGTTTGGCACCGTGGCTGCCCGCATCGACGACGTAGCCAACTGGCTGCCCGCACGCCTCACCGCCCTCCTGATGGCGATAGCAGGCTGTTTCATCCACCCCGCAGGACAGCGCCGTGGCTTCTTCCCCCTCCTTCGTTTCATCGTGCATTACGGTCCGCAGCATGCCAGTCCTAACAGCGGCTGGCCCGAGGCCGCCCTGGCGGGTATTCTCAACTGCCGTTTCGGCGGTCCCCATATCTATTTCGGAGAACTCATCGACAAGCCTTTCATCGGCGACCACGACCGTGAACTGTCTTCAGCCGATGCGAGGATCGCCTGCAGGGTCAACCTCTGGGCAGAGGTCCTCATGGTATTGCTCGTCATATTGATCGTAGTATTACTTGGGGTGTAAAAGACCGAGAGACCAAGAGACCGAGAGACCTTTTATGAAAGGACTGGCAAATAATGTATCAACATGTCAAACAATTGGGGTATAACAATCGCGACTGTTATTTCCTATATAAAGGCTTCTCCTCATGGAGGTATCAGCTCTGGAAGATGATGCTATTTGTGTTTGTCATAGGTAAAAAACCTGCGATTTAAAACATCGATGCAAAGATAATAAATAACGATACGGATTGCAATTTTGTCAGCAGGAAATATTTTTCGATTAAGATTCATTAACAAGATGAAACACTTTTTGGTCTTTCGGTCTCACGGTCTCACGGTCTCATACACCCTTTGTCAAAAACCCTATATATATATATAATTTATTAAATAGGTACGCGCAATTAAGAAGTTTTTTGTGCAGAGCATGTCATGAGACCGTGAGACCGTGAGACTTTTTTGTTATAAATACTCGTAACATCTTTGTTTACAAATACTTACAGAGCCTTGAACGGTCTTTTTGTCATGAGACCGATCAAGAGACACAAAAGACCATCATCTCATAATTTGCTAAAGCGGATGGGAACGTATCCGCAAATCCTCCGATGAAATGGGATGAATTTGCGAGCTTGTAAAGTATTTTCAATATAAAATACTTTACAAAAAGGGCGTTAAAACATGGATTTAAAACTGTAGGAACCGCAATAAGTCACCTTTGCCACAAGAAAAGAGTACCTTTGTGAGCAGTAAAAGGCACCTTTGAAAGAAGGAAAATGTATATTTGATTATGTTGGTCTCTTGGTCTTTCGGTCTCTTGGTCTTTTACACCCCTATGTTACATCACACACCTATTACTCCTCCATCTATCTCCACGTCTTTTCCAATCATTTATTAAATAATTTATGTATGACCAAAGATACTCCTCTTCGAAAAATAATCAGAATAATTTGCTTATTCGGATGATAAGCATTACTTTTGTAAAATTACTACGGTAAACCTGATAAACTATTTTCAGCATGAAGAAAACGATAATCTCAATCATCCTGATATTATGCACGGCCATCAGTCTGCAGGCACAGACACAAGGCGTGAACATCGGAAAGACCATCGACGGCGACTCGGTGATGGCCGAAAAAAAGGAGTTGCCCTACCCTATCTATCAGATCAATGGCGGCAACAGCAACACACTGGCCATACTCATGGCGGTGAAGGAGACCAGCGCCTTCTCATTCTCCAGCAGTGTCACCAGCGTGAGCGCACTCGACAAAGCTACCAAGGAGATACGATGGACAATAGAGAAAAAAGGAGTCATAACAAATGCACGGCCCACCAGTCATGGGATGCTGATCAACCATAGCAACAAGACGATCATGCTGGACGACAAGGATGGTCACGAGCGCTGGAGCATCAAGCTATATCCCACCTATATGAACGACTCGCTGGATATCATCATGGGCTACAAGACCAACGCCACATCAGACAGTAAGTTGAAAGCCTACCGACTGAGCACTGGTCAGATGATATGGGAGACGAAGGTGAAACACTCGGTAAGCTGGGGATGGAACGACGCACAGATGCTGCCAGACAAACGGATACTGGTGGTGGCCGACGATATCAACGTGATCAACATCCAGACAGGTGCCCTGCAGACATACGATGCCAAGACGGGATTCTCTGACGTGAAATCATCTATCCTCATGGGACTGGCCATGGCAGCAGGAGCCGTGGCAGGAGCAGCCATAGCCGGGGGCGTGGGAGGATACTACTACATACCTACCTATGGACAGAACGTGATCAACGGTCTGTCGTCGAACATTCTGCAGATGGACTCCTGCTACTTCATCGCCGACCGTAACGAACTGCGGTGCTTCAATAGCGACATGCAGATGAAATGGACCTACAGCTACCCCACAGAGAAAGCATCAGCATCAGTGCTGTACGGCGAGCACAATACGGTGTATATGCTCAACTTCGGCTACGGACTGCGTAACGGCAACAACAAGGTGAAACACAGCAAGCCCTTCATCGCCTCGTTCAACGCACTGACCGGAGAACCTTTCTTCTTCAACACACTCAAGATGAAGAAGGATATCGTAGAGGATGCCTTCATAGCACCATGGGAATCGTTCATTCTCTTCGACGACGGCATGGCCTATCAGCGAGACATCAACGACTCGGTCATCACCATCACGCCATGGAATACTAAGGAGCACGGCGAACTGGTGGAGTGTCTGCACAATACGGCATACGTGTACAACGAAGGCACGCACAGCTTTGAGGCAATAGCCTACGACGGGCACGACTGTCCGGTCTTCACATCCAAGGGCGACCTGATGATTATCGACAAAGACCTGAACATCTCCAAACGATATGACACCTCCACGCTCTACGGCATCAGATTCAAGAAAGACGACTATGCCTGCATCCGCAAGCGAGTGACGAAAAACCTCTTCAGGTATTGGTTCATACAAGAGGCCGGACTACCTATCATCGAGTTTACCTCACTCTTCAACGACATGGAGATGATGGGGAACGACGTGTTCTTGGTAGAGGGAAACAACCTCTTATTCTTTGAACTGGTCAGGTAAAAACAAAGATCATTACTTAAAAACTCATCTACAGTATGAAACAGTTACTATTATTTCTGACCTTGTGCATCGCCTCAACAGCCTTCGCGCAGAAAGGAGTGTACAACGCGATCGTAGCTGCCGACGGCAGCGGCGACTATACCACCGTGCAGGCAGCTATCGATGCCGTGCCTGACGATAACCTCTCTCAGTACCTTATATATATCAAGGCAGGAACGTACAATGAGCATGTCTATATACCATTGAACAAGAGTAGGCTGAGCATCATCGGCGAAGGAGCCGACAAGGTGTTTATCTCCGACAACAAGAAGAGCGGCGGTCCTGGGGCCATACCCGTGGACAAGGCTGCCACCGTGGTGGTGCATGCCAACGACATCACCTTCCAGGGCATCTCGTTCGTCAACTCCCATGGCGTGGAAGCCCAAGCCGGTCCGCAGGCCTTAGCCCTCTATGCCAAGGGCGACCGCATCGCCTTCGACCACTGCGCCATGCTGAGCTATCAGGATACCTATCGCACCTCGGAGGCCGACAACGGAAGAAACTACGTGAGCAACAGTCTGATTATGGGTGGTGTCGATTTTATCTACGGTAGCGGAAATGCCTGGTTTGAGCAGTGTACTATCAAGATCAACCGTAAGTCGGGCGGATGGATCGTGGCCCCCAAGCACCGTCCCACAACGCGCTGGGGCTATGTGTTCAACCACTGCACGCTGACAGCAGATGGTAACCCCAAGGAGACTACTATTTGGTTAGGACGTCCCTGGCATCATCAGCCACAGACGGTCTTCCTGCATACCCGTTCGGAGATCACCATACCGGCAGAGGGATGGTTCTCGCACATGGCCGGACTGCCGTCAGTATTCGCTGAATACAACACGATGGATGCGGATGGGAAACCCCTCGATCTCTCCAAGCGCATCACCAGATACTACCGGATAGACGAGAAGAAAGACACGATATGGGGCACGGCCAAGAATATCCTGACCGAGAAAGAGGCTGCCCAATATACGGTATATGCCGTGATGGGGGGTGACGACCAGTGGGATCCCGTGAGGATCTTCCTGCCTGCCAAACAGCCCATCGGTTATGTGAAGGTTAACGGCCGCCGTCTGCCAGTCAACAAGTACGGTTGTTTTGAGAGATAGAAGCCCCGTTATGTTCTTCTCTAGAGAAGAAACATTGAGAGACCATGTTATCTACTTCATAACGTCTTTTTTCTCAACCACCCCAACCCCTCCTTACCATAATGAGGGGCTTCAACCACACCCACGCCCTCTCCTCTCCAGGAGAGGGATGGAAACCGATGGAGCAGCGAGTGCAGAGCTAAGCTTGCTTAAGCTATGCCGAGTCGTGACAGAGGAAGACGAAGTCAACCGCTCCTACTCGTCGCTCTTAACCGGGTAGGGATAAACCCTACCCATACAAGGTATGCTCGCCCCATCATAGGGGCGGCATGATTATTGAGCCCCTCCCAACCTCCCCAAGGGGGAGGAGACAAAGCCTCATTCCGATCATCGAACCGGAATCTCATTCATATTTTTCGCAGGAGATCCCGGATCAAGTCCGGGATGAGGGGGCAAGCCCGCAATGAGGGCAATTATACTGCCCCTATGATGAGAAATGGTTGCGTTAGCAACATCATCAAGTCGGACCTTTGATGGTCCGAACTTACATTAGTGTAAGAGCGACGAGTAGGAGCGGTTACATCCCCTCCATGTGGAGGGGCGTGGGGTGGAGAATGCTTCTTTGCTTCTTTCTTCGCGCCGAAGAAAGAAAGAACCTTGCATTAAAGACACCCCATATCAAGGGGCTCTAAATCTCTCTGCCGAAACAGAGAGAAGAATGAAAAAGATCTCTTTGCAAACTCAACTTTAAACAAATAAACAATAAACAATGAGCGATCCTGCTTATTGCTTATTGGTTATTGCCTGATACACCTTCTCCATGTCCACATACTTGCGGGTCTCTGCGGCAAGGAGGTCGTATTGCTGCTCCTTATACGCCTGATAGTCGAAGGTGGTCTTCTGCTCCTTGACATAGGGTGCCAACAGATCATCCACGATGGGGGCATTGTCGAGGATGCCATGGATATACGAGCCCCAGCAACGGTCAGTCAGTCGTGTGGTGGTGGATGATGCTTCAGCGAGCGTAGTGGTATTCCCCTCCCGAAGCACCTGCCGTGTCTCACCCATGTGTATCTCATACCCCTGGCACGACTGTCCTTTGTAATCGAAGGTTACCTGCACGGTGCGCTTCTCTCCGCTCATCGTGGTGACGACAGGCAGTATCCCCAAACCGGGGATCCGTTCGATGTCACCCTCCACCTGCTGGGGATCGAGGATCTCCTCACCCATCATTTGGTAACCACCGCAGATGCCAATGACCGTCTTTCCGTCATGATGCGCCTGGAGGATGGCCTGGGCACAACCGTTGCGCCTTAACTCTATCATATCCGCTATCGTGCTCTTGGTGCCCGGAAGGATGATGATATCGGCCTTTCGGATCTCCTCAATGTTGTTCGTATAGAAAAGATGTACGCGAGGATCACGCTCCAAGACATCAAAGTCGGTGAAGTTGGAGAGATGACGGAGCATTACCACGGCAACATTCACCTTACCGGCCACCGCCTCCAGACTCTTCTTCTCCAGCGATACTGAGTCTTCCTCCTCGATATGGATATCCTTGAAATAGGGAAGCACGCCCAATACAGGGATGCCACACAGTTCTTCGATCATCCGCCGCCCCTCGTCGAACAGACGCATGTCGCCACGGAACTTATTGATGATGATGCCCTTGACATGGCGACGCTCCTCCTCGGTGAGCAGCATCAACGTGCCATAGACGGCGGCAAAAACCCCGCCACGGTCGATGTCGGCCACCAAGATGACAGCCGCGTCGGCATAGCGTGCCATCGACATGTTGACGATATCCACATCACGGAGATTGATCTCCGCAATGCTGCCCGCCCCCTCCATGACGATAGGGTTATAGCGCGCCGACAGACGGTCGAATGCCTCGTGCACCGCCTGGCGCAGCACCTCCCTACCCTCCTTGCGGAAATACTGGGTGGCATGCTGGTTACCAATGGGTTTGCCGTTGAGCACCACCTGTGAGGTATGGTCGGAGTTCGGTTTCAAGAGTAGGGGATTCATATCGGTATGACAGGGCACGCCGGCAGCCTCTGCCTGTACGGCCTGCGCCCGTCCGATCTCAAAGCCATCGGGGGTGGCATAACTGTTTAGGGCCATATTCTGCGCCTTGAAGGGTGCTGGTGTATATCCATCCTGCAGGAAGATTCTGCAGAAGGCTGTCGCCACGATACTCTTTCCTACATCGCTGCCTGTTCCGGCAAACATGATCGGTCTCAGTCGTTCCATAAGTCAAATAGGTTTTTCTCACCCCAATATAGATGGATATACGAGGCGCGGAGGTTTTTATATTTGTAGAGTGAAGAGTGAAGAGTGAAGAGTGAAGAATGGGAAGTGGAGGGTGCCTCTTCCACGATATGCGAATAATGAAACTCATGTCCTGGGAATCCGTTCCACTCCCGATAGCCCAGATGCAGTTTCATACCCTCCATCGTGGCCGTCTGCTTCAGGATATCCACCATCGGGTAGGAGATGCCATCGGCATCGGTGATGGCTGTACACAGGTACATCATCCCACCACATTCGGCCAATGCCCGTCCACCCTGCTCGATATAGTCGTGAATCTGCTGTCGCATGCACTCATTGTCTGTTAGTGGCTGCAAGAAGAACTCCGGGTAGCCGCCCGGCAGGTAAAGGAAATCGCACGGGGGCAGCACCTGATCGTGGATGGGAGAGAAGAAAACCACCTCTCCCCACGCACGCAGACGATCGATATTCTCACGGTAGGTGAAGTTGAAAGCCTCATCACGGGCAACAGCTATCTTCATATCTCTAAAAGGTTGTAATCAACATGGTTTTCTATCAACTCGGCGGCATGGCAGATCATCTGCTCGATCTCCTGCCGGTGCTCCAA
>OCTW011611843.1_pt1 | contig 31168 bp, 46 predicted proteins | sample 1539671 | NCBI WGS metagenome assembly OCTW01 (sample SAMN02144230, study PRJEB22623) | gut metagenome | biome: sheep rumen | host: Ovis aries | place: New Zealand | reverse complement strand
GGTCGAGCGCCGCGACGACGTCGCCGTTCTCGTCGAAGAGAACGCTGCGCTCCGCGGGACGGAACACGCCGTGCTCCTTGTTGTGACACGTCAGGCACAGATACTCGAGCAACTCCTGGTTCAGAGCGACGTCCGGATCTGTGATGTTCTCCGGCGTCAGCTCGATCCGGTGATGGACGATGAAGCCGAGCTCGTCATGGCATCGCTGACACAGTCCGCCGTCGATTTGTTTCCGCCGGCTGATAAAACTATCGCGACACGCGAGCCAGGCCTTGCCTTTGTAGAAGCTCTCAGCGAAGTCTTTCATGGCAAAATAAAAAAAGCCAGAGCACCAAACGGAACCGGTCAAGGTTCGCTTGGGCTCTGGCTTCTGGAGCACTGGCCTCGGTGTATATCGATCAGGATCTCGTGTCCGCACTTCCGGCAGTAAACCGGAAGGCTCCGCGCGTCGGTCCTCAGATCCACGCGCTGCATCTTTCGATTGCCGCAAAACGGGCACACGAGGAACCCGCTTTGTACTGTCAAGAGTATATCAGTTTTCGCGCCGAATTGCAAGAGATATCAACACCTTTCCCTAAAGATAATACAGTTACCGAGACAAAAAATTTTATAAAAGGTCAGCGCCGGCGTCGGTGCCGCGGAGCCGGCCGCAGCGATTGCTCCCAGCCCGGAGCGAGATACTTGACGTAACGCCAGGATCCAAACTCGTTTTGTTCGCGCGCGTCCTCATAGACAAGTGAGCCGCGCGGCGCCTGCAGCGGCGTGTCGTCCTCGACCGGGAAGCTCTCGACCTCCGGGTGCTTGCAGTTTCGCGTATAGCTCCAGCTGCGCAGCCCGGGCCGCTCGCGCGCTTCCTTGCAGAGATAACGCGCCAGGCTCTCATAGCTGTGCTCGCGGTCGAGCTTGAGCCGGCGGATCTCGATGTTCTCGCCCCACGGCCAGAGCCGCCGGATCTCCTCGAACTCCTCGCCGACGTTGTTGACGACCAGGTGATGATGCCACCGTCCCTCGCCGAAGGCGTTCTCGGTGTTGAAGATCATCACCATGTCGCGCCCGCCGTGCGTCTTGCGCCAGGCGGTGAGATCTGCGCGGAAGCGCTTGAGCCGGTTGACCGCAGCGGACCGTCCGCCGGGAAGGTGCTGCTCATCATAGGTGAGCGTGATCATCAGATCGCCCGGCCGGAAGTTGGCCGCCAGCATCAGCTCCAGCTTCTGATAGCTGTGCTTACGGTTCATCCGTTCCTGGGCGGCGGAGCTTAGCTTCCGCTTGCCGGCGCGCGTCCTGGGCGAGTCGTGCGCGGATCCGCGCGGATAGATCGCCTCGAGCACCAGCGCGCCCGCCTGGATGATCCTTTTTGTTTTCATAGGCCAGAGCCCTCCCGTTTGAGTGAGCTCTGGCCTTGAAGGCTCCGGCTTCTGTTTGAATAGTTTAGATCGGACGCAGCGCGCCCGGCAGATCCTCAAAGCACAGCGGCTTGAGCTTCAAGCCCAGCGCCACTGCGCCCGGCTGCAGCAGCTCAAAGTCCCGCAGCACATAGGTGATCTCGTACAGCAGGCACCGCCCGGTGTACCCATCGCCCAGCGCCTCCGGCTCCGGCTCCCACTCGTTCAGCGCCAGATAATCGCCGACGGCGTAGCGCGGCTCGCCCGGGTCCTCCGCCCGGATCTCAAAGGGCTTGAGCCCTTTCAGGCTGGCCTCGAAGTATTCCGGCCGGACCTTCTTCGCGTGTATCATTTTTGTTCGCCTCTCTTTGCGGTGTTCTCAAGCCCGCAGCGACTTGGATGGTTCAGGCACGGGTCCGGGCAGTCCGACCGCATCCAGCAGTCCGCGCAGCAGTATCGGTCGCCCCGCGCGTCACAGTAGAAGGTCTTGCACCACCGCGCCGGCTTTGTTTCCTTCATTGGAGATCCTCCCAAAACAGCTCGCGGCGCTGTCTCTTTGGCGCAGAAGCTTCGGCCTCGCGCTGTTCACGTCTGCGCTGTTCGTACTGTTCTCGCGTCTCGCGCCTCCAGACGACCTCCGGCACGACAAGGAACGGGATCTCGCCGAGCTCAAGCGAACCGGCGCGACACTGAACGCGGGCCACAAAAGAAGTCTTGAACACTGCCACCGCAGCCACAAGGAGAAAGTGCAGCAGGCTCGGCGTGAACACTTCGACGACCGGCTGCATCAGGCGATAGTTCTGTTTTCTCACTTCTCTGCCCTCGCTGTCTCGACCATGCGCAGCGCGTCCACGGTTTCCCGCAGCGTCAGCATTGCCGACAGCTCTTTGCCGTCGACGGTCACGCGGTACAGGCTCTCACCATCCCAGGTTTGCCCGCACCGGACCAGGATCACTTCATTCATTCTCCGCCCGCCTTTCTCTTCATATCCTCCGGCAGCGTCACAGCGACGCTCATCGTCATAGTTTCAATAAGCCGGGCGAGCGTTTGAGCTTCTGCGGGCAGCGTCTGCCGGAAGCTCTTCGCGCTCATGCTCAAAACAGCGAGGAGGATCGGATAGTCCGCGGGATCCGTCTCGTCGATCACGCGCTGCAGGCGCACCGTAACGGACGAGACGCTGCCCTGGATCAGACCCAGCGTTTTCTTCCTTTCATCGCCGGCCTGGATGGAGTCGACGATCGCTTTTGTCCAGCTCATATTCACACCTCCGGCAGCGGCCACCACGGCAGGGCCTCTTTAACCACGCCGTTCGTGGATGGGAAGCGGAAGGCTTTGCTTTTGCTGTCCCAGCGCATAACGGCTCCCTTGGTGGCCCAGTCTGCTTTTGTCCAGTACAGGCCGTCCTTCGGCGGCTCGCCGGTCTGCCATTCGATCGCCGGCGTTTTATTGGGCGCGTCGTTAAATGTCTGGGTGGCCAGTTGCAGGGCGACAGAGCAGAGCATGTCATAGGTTTCCGGCCACGTCCGAAAAATAGGAGTCTCGCGCTCTTTGAACAAGCTCAAGCCCTTCGGGCTGCCGTCCATTCCGGGGTGCCCCTTGGAGGCAGAGCCGTAAGAGTGCCGGTAGCGCTCGCGCAGGATAGCAATGCCTTCGTTTCGCGTGCCGCCATCCGGCAGGCGTGAAACGATATCCTTAATCATGTTCACGCTGCGCTGGGTCAGCATACGAAAGAACTTGTCGCTGTCTCTGGAATACTTGGCAAGGTAATCGTCGGTTTCCTTTTCCAGCTTTTCCTTGATGCCGCTCGCCGGCGTCTCGGCCGGGGCTGGGCGGGTCTTGCGATCCAGAAATTCCTGCACATCATCGGCCTGCATGCCGGATATGTCCAACCCTCGACGGAAGCGGTCGCGGATAATGGCTTCTTGCACGTCCTGCGGTTGCTGCGCAAACGCATAGGCGACAGACTCGTTCATCCGTCCTTTGTTGTAGTAATCATTCAGCAGATCCGGGTGCAGCTTCTCCCGGATCACTTTCAGGCGTCCGAGCTTTGACCGGCTCATACCGGAGAGCTTGGCCACCCAGTCGCGCAGCCTTCCGGAGAAGGTATAGCCCTCGTCCTCCAGCTCGCGCAGCACGTTCTCCAGCTCCTCGGCCTGCTTGTTCTGGTCTGCGCTCGTCATCCGGCGCGTGTCGTTGTTCGCCATCAGCAGCTTGAACTTGCGAACCGCCGGGCTGTCCTCGCCGCGGTCGATGATGCAGGGCACGCCTTCGGCGAACTGACGGCTGCCGCCATCCCGGATCATCAGGATCGCCGCGCGGCGCCGGTGTCCGGAGATCAGCTCATAGTTCCCGCCCTCGATCGGGCGGACGACCAGCGGCTGCTGCAGCCCGATCGTCTCGATCGACCCGGCCAGCTCGTCCAGGCCGTCCAGGCTGTAAAAGTTGTCGCCGTTCGGCAGGATCTTGTCGACCGGGATATATGTGATCTGCTGCCGCCCGGTGCCCAAATCGGGCACGCCCTTCATCAGCTCTGCGATGTTGAACTCTTTCGCCTCAGCCATTGCTCGCGCCTCCCTTCATCGTGCCGTGCGTCCGGCGTCTGTGCGTCACGGACGCGCCCCGGTCCTTGCCGCCCTCCTGGGCGACATAGGCGCCGACAAAGCGGCGGTAGTCGATGCAGGCCGCGCTCTTCGGGCTGCTTTCGATCAGCGGCCGCTGGGCAAAGGTCATGTCGTCGACCTTGTTTGTCTTGCGGATCCCCGGAAAGACAAACAGATCCGACGCCCGCAGCGCCTCAAGCGCCGCGGAGATTTTCTCGCTCTTGTAGATCATCGTCGGCAGCAGACCGGCGAGCTTGAGCCTGGGATTGATCGCCCGCATGTTCTGGATCTGGCGCATCAGGTTCGCCATCCCGCGCAGCGAGAAGGCGTCGAGTTTGATCGGGATGATCACGTCGTCCGCCGCCAGCAGCGCCGCGGCGCAGGCCGCGTTGAACGCCGGCGGGCAGTCGATCAGGACGTGGTCATAGATTCCGGTCTCCACGCTCTCGGTCAGATACCGGCGCAGGCAGGTGACGTCCGCGCTCTTCGCCTTCACCGCCGAGAGATCCAGATCCATCAGGCTCTCGTCTGCGGCCAGCAGGTTGACGCCTTCAAAGACGGTACCGCTGATCACGCGGCGCACCGGCGGCTGCAGCTCGTCGCGCCGGAGCAGGTCGGCGAAGGTGCAGGCGTTCAGCCCCTTTCCTCCGAAGAACTCGGTGGTGTTTGCCTGGCTGTCCGCGTCCACCACCAGGACGCTCTTGTGATAGTCGGCGGCGAGGATCGCCGCCATGTTGACGGTCGTCGCGGTTTTGCCGACTCCGCCTTTCAGGTTAAGGATCGCTGTCGTTCTCATGGTTCTCGTGATACACTCCTTTGTCATCGATTTTGAAACACTCGTGCCCGATGCAGCCGGGCAGCGGATAGGAAACACGAAAATAATTGTGTTCTCGGTTGATGTACTCGACCGTTCCGATCACTTCGATCTGCAGCTCGTTCGGGAAGCCCGCCGAGTGGTCATAGTTGGCCGCCGGCCGGAAGCGGATTTTGTCGCCGATCTCGATTTCTCTCAAAAGGGCAGCACCTCCCCGTCGTCCGGCAGCTCCTCGAACACGCTGCCCTGGCCCTCAATGGACGTTTTGGCCTTCGCGGCCTCTTTCTCCCGGCGTTCCTGCCGGCGCTGGTCCATCTTCTCGTTGCGCTCCCGCGCGGCCTCCCGATCGGATCCCTCAAACGGCGGCAGATACACAAACCGCATCCGCCTCGCGTCGAACCGCAGGAGCATCCGCCCCGGAGGGCCGTCCTTGTTCTTGTCCACGATCAACACGCGCGGCGAGCTGTAGTCGGCCAGATCCGTCAGATCCAGCAGCAGCACGGCCTCGGCGTCGTTGCCGAGCTGCTTCGACTCTCGCAGATCTTCCTTGCGCAGCGGCCGCCGGTTGCCTTTTTTGTCTTTCTCCGGCGGCGTCACCTGGCTCAGCCCGATCACGGTCACGCCCAGCTGCTGCGAGAGCGTGTGCAGGTCGATGGAGATCTGCCGCACCTGCTCGCTGCTGCCGTCGCCTTTGGAGGCGGTGATCAGCTGGACGTAGTCGATGAAGATCACGTCATAGCGCCGCATCAGCGTGGTCGCCCGGATCTCCTCGACCGTGCAGCCCGCGGCCTCGATCAGCTCCAGCGGCAGCTCGCCGTGCTTCTTGAACTCGTCCACGATCCGGCCGATCGCGAAGCTGTCGAGCCGCTTGTGCTTGATGTTGCCGAGCGGAATGTCCGCGGCGTTTGCGCTCATGCGGTCGACCGCGTCGTCGTGGTCGGTCTCCAGCGAGAAGAAGCCCACCTTCTTGCCGCTCATGGCCACCTGGCGCGCCAGCTGCAGCGCGAGCGCCGTCTTGCCGACGCTGCTCTCCGCGCCGATGACGCAGAAGCGGCCCTGCTTGATCGTCAGCAGCTCGTTGAGCTGCTCAAAGCCCCAGTCCAGGAAGTCCGGCGGCGTCTGATCCTGCAGCCGGTCGAGCTGTCCGTTGAGCATGTCGCGGTAGGTGAAGATCCGGATGCTCTCGCGCTGGGCGAGCAGTCCCTGCGCGTCGAGCAGCAGATCCCGGGCCTCGTCGGCCTTCTCGCACTCCAGGATCCGGAGCGCGACGCCGCGCAGCTTCGACAGCCTCGCGTTGTTCTTCACGATCCCGGCATAGCTCTCCCAGTTGGCCGCCGTCGGCGTCAGCTGCAGCACCTGCGCGATCAGATCGTGGTAGGCGCTCCCGGCCTTGTCCAGCAGCGTCACGGGATCGATCCGCGCCTGCTCCAGCCACAGCTCACGCGCCGCGGCGTAAAGGCTGCGCAGCGAGCCGTCCGAGAAGTCCTCCGGCCGCAGCCGCTGCATGATCTCCCCGGCGAGCCGCTCGGGCTCGAGCAGCAGCGAGCCGATCACCGCGGCCTGCGCGTCGTAAGCGTTCACAGCCACTGCATGTCCCTCCTCCCGGAAGGTGTGCCCGAATCGGGCACCGCTGCGGGTTCAACGAACTCCTCTTCCCACATCCGGCCGTTGAGCCAGGTCGAGGCGTAGGGGATCCCGATCCCGTCTTTCCACTGTTCGGACGATTTTTGTCGGCGCAAGGCGGTGGCCATCTGTTCGACGGTGCTGCGATCCGGCCTGATCTTGTTCCAGGCTGCGCGTGCTCTCGCCTTTGCGGGTTTGCGTCCGCCTTTCATCGGCGGGAAGGATCTCCAGAACGACTCGAAAAGCTCCGGCTCATAATCCGGAAGATCTCCGCGCCGCGTCCCCCTCTGGGGGACTATAGGGGGATCTTGTTCTTCTATCTTGTTATTCTTATTATTATGGGCGACATTTTTGTCGGGGTTCGGCGACAAAATTGTCGGGGTTACCCCGTCATTTTTGTCGGGGTTCGCGAGAGGATTGATTCCGGCGTAGATCTTGCGCCTTCCGGCGCCGCCTTCTCCGTCCAGGATCTTGATCCATCCCCGCTGCTCCAGCGCCTTCAGGTGGCGCTGCAGCGTCCGCTCGCTGACGTCGAACAGATCCATGAGGTATTCGTTGCTGGCGAAGCAATAGCCGACCTTCCCGGCCAGCGCCGAGATCTCGGCATAGATCAGCTTCGCGCTTGCCGGCAGCGTCGCGTCATAGCGCACCGGAGCCGGCAGGATCGCCCAGTAAGCCGGGCGTTCTTTTTCGCTGTTCGTCGCGCTCACCTCCCTTTGCAGGGGCCGACGCCCTCCGCGGCCCGTCCTTGACAGCGCCTTGAAAAACTGATATACTGTCCTTGTTCTCGTGATAGCTTTGCTGTCACAGCCCGAGCGCCATGCAGCGGCGCCCGGGCGTTTTTATTTCTGTTCATTTTTCCTCCTGCGGGTAATACTCTTTCAGCCTCCGGATCACATCGCCGCCGTAGGCGTTTTCCGTCAGCTTGATAAACGCCTCTGGCGTCATGCTGTCCTCCAGCGAGATCCCGTGGTCAGCCGCGAACTGGCGCCTTCCCATGTCGCAGGATCCCGTCAGTTTATGATGCCAGTCGAAAAAGTCTTTGTTCGGATAAGCCTTTCCAGATTTGTGCGCCTCGACAAAGGCAGAGATCCTTTCCTCAAGCGGCATATCCGCGAACAGCTTGTCGAGCAGAGCAGCTCGGGCCGCGTGCAACGTCTCGCCGTGTGCGAACTTGTCATCTTGTTTTACGATAAAACACGGCTGCAGCGTAAGATCTCCGCTCAGAATATGTCCACGGGCCACGTTTCCGCGCACGCGAGCGATCAGTGTCTGAACGCCGTCGATAATATAGACGGCCGCACCGTTATAATCAGAAATGCCGGAGCCGTAGCCGTAGCCGGAGCCGTAGCCGTAGCCGGAGCCGTAGCCGGAGCCGTAGCCGTAGCCGGAGCCGGAGCCGTCGCCGTCGCCGTCGCCGTAGCCGTAGCCGGAGCCGTCGCCGTCGCCGTAGCCGTAGCCGGAGCCGGAGCCGTAGCCGGAGCCGGAGCCGTCGCCGTAGCCGGAGCCGGAGCCGGAGCCGGAGCCGGAGCCGTAGCCGGAGCCGGAGCTAATATTAAGAAAAGCTCTTACATCTTCCATACCGGCACCCCGTTGATGCTCTCAACAGCTGCGTCCGTGCAGGGGATAACCTCCAGAACACCGGTTACCGTCATAAGGGGCACCGTAACGGTGAACTTGCAGCTTCTCGGCTTCTTAACGCCTTCCTGGGCGAGCTGCGACAGCGAAGCTGCGCCGTCCCAGTACCAGATGCGCCGAGCGTCGTGCAGCTCGGCAGCCTGGCCATCCAGGCTTGCGACCTCGGCGAAAAACACGCCGGCACCCTGGCATCTGACAATACATTTCTTTCCTTCGTACATTTTTGTTCCTCCTTTTATTTTTCGGCGGTCATTTAGACCACCCTCATTCCCGGCACATAGCGGCAGGGCCTCTTCGGAGGTTCGGCCGCTTTTTTCATCGGCGCCACCAGGCGGCCGGCGACGTAGGCTTCGAGATCTCGCTCGTCGATCCGCACGATCCGCGGCCCAATCTTCGACGCCGGCAGCTGCCCGCGCCGGATCAGCCCGTCGAGCGTTTTGACGCAGATTCCCAGTCTGTCGGCTGCTTCCTGTCTTGTGATCCAGGCCATACTCAGCGCCCTCCTCTCAAGTCGTCGATCCTTTTGTCGATTTCATCCAGCTTCCTCAGCGTCCTGTTGATCGTCCTCGTCTCGCTGATAGCGAAGGCAAGGGAAAAGAGCAGCAACACAATGATCACAGCGGCCTGCATAATCAAGCTCATCCTTCACTCCTCCTCCGCAAACTGCAGGTGCAGCGCCTCGCGGACCACGAATTGCAGCTGCTCCATCGCCGTCATGTAATCCGCCTGTTCCTCCGGCGAGATCTTCCCGTCCGCCGCGATCCGCGTCAGCTCGCGCATCCCGTCGTCCTGGAAGTGCTGCACCGCCACCAGCAGCGACAGCACCGCTTCCGGCAGGCGCTTCCGGTCGAGCTCCGGCAGCAGCTGCGCCGCCACCCGGCTCTTGTGGATCAGGTGCCAATAGCAGATAATCTGCTGCCCGGCCGCCTCGGCCATGCGCAGCACGACCTCGTCGCTCGGCAGGATCCGGTCGGTCTCATACTGTCTCACCGCGTCGACGGAGATCCCCAGCAGCTCGGCCCAGCGTTCCTGGGTCAAACCGGCAGTCCGTCTCGCGTCCTGGTAGATATTCCGGTAGTCACTCTGCATGGACGGCCTCCTGGGTTTCCTCTACAATGGGATCAGGCTCCCGGTAGAGCTCGTCGATCGTGCAGCACAGCAGATCGGCCATTTTCGGCAGCCAGGCCGCGCTCGGCCATACCCATCCAGACTCCCAGTTCGCGTACGTGCTGCGCTCGATGCCCAGCGCCTCCGCAAAGGCCGCCTGCGTATAGCCGACGCGCTTGCGCCGCGGCGCCAGGCCGACAAGTCCTATTTTCATCATTTCCGGCATGTTCTCGTGTAGCTCCTTTCTTTGTCTTGCCTTCCCCTTGAGGGGAAGGCGTCACGGCTCCGCCGTGACGGATGAGGTGTTATCCTTCGCGAGCTGGTCAAGTGCAGCGTCCAGCGCGCGATAGTCTGCAATCGTTCGAAATCCTCCGTCGAGGATCGTCAGCACGGCGCCGTCCGGCACCTTGCCGCAGGACGCGGTCACGATATCCCCGATCTTGACGCCGTGCGTTCTGGCTTCTCTCAGCCGCTCGGCCACGCGGATCTTGAACTCGCGCTCGGCGGCCTTCTGGCGTTTGACGGTCTCGCTGCGGGTCTCGCTCTTTGCGCGCTCCTGCAGCTTGATCGTATCCCGCCCGCGCATCACCGGCGTCGGATCTTCCTCAGCCTTCCCCTCGAGGGGAAGGTGACGCGCAGCGTCGGATGAGGTGTCGCCCTCGTCAGCCTCGGCGAACTGCTTGATGAACGCCGCGGCGGGATCCTGCTCCGCGGCCCGATCCTCCGGGCGGATCCGGATCACGTCCTCAGCTGTCCTGTACGGCGCCGGATGGACCGGCCGGACGTCCATCTTGCGCGTTACGCCGTTTTTCAGCTCGTCGATCTTCTTCTCCAGCTCATCGAGCCTCGCCATCACGGGATCCGGGCCGGCTGTTCTTTCGGTCAGCTCTCCGTAGATCTCCGCGGCCTCGTGCTTGAAGCGCACCTGGTAATACAGGTCGAGCCAATAACTCAGGTGCTGCTCGCTCATGCTGGCTGCCCGCGCGATCAGCTCCACGACGGTCAGCACCGCGGCCTCGGTCGAACCGAGCGACGGCTTTTCGTTTTCGTTCATGTTCGTCTCCTCCCCACAAGGATCTCCGCGCGGAAGATCTTCTCGTCTCTTTTCCAGTCGTCGGCCTCATAGATCCGCCAGATCTCCGGCAGCCTTTCCGCCAGCATGTCCTTCAACTTCTGCAGGACGAGATCCTTCATGCGCGGCAGTTCCAGGTCTCGCCGATCGATCACCGTCTGCGCGACCAGCTTGTCCGTGTTGACGTAGACGGTCTCGATCTTCATTTCATCAAACGGGATCCAGCGCAGCAGCGTGCCGCAGTATTCGCACTTGTCGCCGTACCCGATCGGAGCGGCGCAGTTTGGGCAGTTGTAAATCTTCTTTCCGTTTCGGTCGATCATGGGACCCACCTCCAGCGCGGCGGCTGATCTGCTCGCCAGATCTCGACCTCGCCTTCACGCATCAAATGACTCGTTATGATCGACTTGCAGCCGATCAGATCGCGCAGCTCCGAAAGAGAGCCGAGCTTCTTGGCCTTCATAAGGATCGCAGCCGTGAGCGGACTCATTCCGACCTCGAGCTCGACGAGCGGTCCCAGGTACTTTGTCGACGTCTCGACCTGCTGCCTGATGCTGTCGACGAAACACGCCGCGATCGTTTTTCGCGGAAAGTATAGCGGCCCGTTGTTCATACCGTCTCCTGCAGCTGGAACTTCGTAAACCGCCCGTCGGTGGAATAGTCCCAGTCGATCCGCCCGTCCGGATAGATCCCGACGCCGTGCGCCAGGAACGACCAGCCGGATCTCACGTTGACCATCCAGGCGTTGAACCGGCTGCAGATCTGCAGCCGCTCGCAGTAGAAGTCCCCGCCGCTCTCCGACGCCAGACGGTAGATCCGCCCCGGCTCCGGGCTGAACGGCGTCCGCTCGTTCTTACTTTTTGCCATTTTGCTCCTCCAGCTTCTTGTCGAAAGCGTCCAGCTGCTCGCGCAGCGTGTCGTGCAGATAATCCCACTTCGTGCCGCTCTCGCCGCCGTCTTTGGCTGCCTCCGCGCAGCGCAGGCAGGCCAGCAACAGGTCGGCCACATAGCGGCGCTTGAGCTTGATCGTCACCGTCCTCTGGTTCGCCGGCGTTTCAAACATCCGTCCGCACCTCCTCATGCTGCGATCGTCATCGTCCGCAACTTGTGGAAAACCTCGCGCGGCCTGGCCACATAAACGTGCGCGTCGATGGTCGAGCCGTCCACCTTGGTGTCGCAGCGGAAGGTCAGCACTTTCCGACCGTCGCAGCTGACATAGGCGGAAAGCATCTTGTTCTGGATTCCTTCCCCGGCCAGCTCGAACAGCTGGGCAATGACGCAGTCCTTGAACTCGCGCTTGGTGAACCGCTCCCGCGGCAATTCCATAATGAGCAGGTTTTCTTCGCCGTTGCGTTTTGTGCGGCAGAAGTCGATGCGATAAGTTTTCATGTTTGCAGCTCCTGTTCTCGTGATTGCCTTCCCCTTGAGGGGAAGGTGGCGCGCAGCGCCGGATGAGGTGTTCTTTCCTCCCGGGCCGGCGCCGTTCGGTCGCGCCGCTTGCGTCCCGCCCGTAAGCCGAGACGGGAACCCGGAGGAGAGAATATGAGCAAAGGCAGAGCCTCTGTTCGCGCTTTGTTATTTTCCGGGACGGGCGGGGCAGCCCCCTGCCCGATTACATCGCGGGATCATGCGAAAACCCGGAGGAGATAGTAGATGAACCGGCGAGAGGCACGGCTCGCCGAAACGCCTCCACGAAGCGTGGAGTAAGTATAAAATAGTCCACGTTCTGAAAAAAGTCAAGCACAAGGACAAATAAATTACACGATTTGTGGATATGACTGAAATAACAGTTTTCGTGTTGTATAATTTCACCAAGGAAGTGGTCAGATTGAACAGAATTAAGCAGTTAAGACAAAAGTATAAAATGACGCAGTCTGAGCTTGCTCATATTTTGAAGTGTTCTAACACCGCCATATCTAACTACGAAGTTGGCCTTCGAGATCTCGACAGCGAGACTGTCTGCAAGCTGTGCGATATTTTCTTGTGCACCGCTGATTATCTTCTCGGCCGGTCCAGCCTTCCGACGGCGGAGCTTTCGGAGGAGGAGAGCCGGCTGCTGCAGGCATACCGCCGCGGCGACGACCGCGCAAAGGATATGGTCAAGCTCGCCCTCGAGCCATTTGTACAAGAGGCTGGATCGAGCGAGACGGCGTAATATATCTAAAATAAGCGTGCCCGATTCGGGCACGCTTTACTGTAAAGGGGCGAGAAGATGAACAACGATCTTCCTAAAGTTCACAAGAAAACTTCGTTTTATATTTGTCTGATTCTTGGAGCGTTCATGCTTCTAACGGGGATTGCTGATTTCCTTTATGGTTCGATGTCAAGCTATGACAATTCCTGTATCACAATCCTTTGGGGCATTGGCCTTCTTGTCGCTGCATACTTTTTGAAGCGCCGCAATGATCGCGAACGTGCGGAGTATAACAAAGCCATCGAAGCACGCAAAGCCGAGATTCAGAGACTGGAAGGCGAGCTCGAAGTCAAGAAAGCCGAAGTCAAGAGCATTAAAGAACAGATTCGTTCTGAACGAGATGCCGCAAAAGCTCGACAGGAAGAATGGGAAAGAACCCACGGCAGGATCATTACCAAAGTTGCCGGCGTTACCTTCGACAACGAGGACGGCAGCTCCCGCCAGAGGATCCTCAAGGCGGCAATGGCAGAAGAAGCCAGCGGTACCGTGGATCTTGAGCTGAATGAAGATGAAAAAGGCGTCGTGACAATTGCGGTGTTCTATGACGGGGAGCAGATTGGGTACATCCCGAAGAACAGGGTTGCCGATGTGGATCCCATCATGGATCGCATCACAGCCGGGAATTTGACGGTGGAGAGATTTCGCCCTGATGAAGATGACGGGGAATACATATACCGCGCGGATCTGACGCTCGTTTATACAAAGGAGCCCGACGATGCCACGTAAAGCCCAGACAAAGCACGGCCCCGGCGGCAAGTATTACCGGAAGCGGATCAAGAAGCCGGAAGGCGGCTATGTCGACGTCTACGGCCGCACGCTCGCCGAGCTCGAGGAGAAGGTCACGCTCAAGCAAAACGAGCTCACAGCAGCGTCCGAGCTGCCGCCCGCGGAGCTGTACGTTTTTGAATACGCTGCCGGCTTCTATGCCCGCCGCGCGCCCCACCTGAGCGAGGAGCGCCGCAAACTGTACCAGTATCAGATCAACAAAGTGATCTGCCCCGTGATCGGCGGCAAGCCGATCCGGGAAGTCACGCCGGACGATCTCGAGGCCGTCCTGGCCACGCGCGCCCACCTGAGCCGCCGCACGCAAAAGGACACGGTCCAGATACTCAAGCAGATTTTCGACGCTGCGGCCGACTCCGGAGCCTGCCCGCGGGATCCGTCCCGCAAGCTCAAGCCGCACGGCAAGCCCCCGAAAAAGAAGCAGGCCCTCACCGAGCAGCAGCAGGAGCAGCTGCTCGAAGCCGTGCACAGCCTTAAGGTCGAGCCCTTTGTGATGCTCGGGCTTTATACCGGCATGCGCCGCAGCGAGATCTGCGGCCTGCGCTGGGACTGCGTAGATCTAAACGAAAAGACGCCGCACGTTGTCGTGCGCCGAGCATGCCGCTGGCCGGAGAAGAACAAACCGAAGATCTCCGAGGATCTGAAAAGCGAGGCAGCCGCCCGCACGATCCCGATCCCGCCCCAGCTCGTGCAATATTTGCAAGAGCTGCGCGACGCGGCGCCCGGCACCGAGGCTCAGAAAAAGCGTCGGTATGTGTACTGCACCGCCGACGGCAGCCCCGTCAGCTACAGCACCTTCCGCCGGCGCTGGGAGACGATCAAGACGCGCAGCACGGCGTCCGGCCGCGAGCTGGGCGAGCAGATCCCGAAGCACAAGATCGCCGTGACGCTCGACTTTTGCCCGTCTCCGCATATCCTGCGCCACACCTATATCACGCGCCTGGTCCTCGGTGAAATGGACCTCAAGCGCGTCCAGTATCTCGCCGGCCACGAGGATCCGGCGCTCACGCTGCAGATCTACACGAGCCTGCAGAAGAACGCCCCGGAGGATCTGATCGACGATATATGGGAGATCTTCGACGCTGCGGACGGGGATGAATAATTACCCCCTGCGTACCCTTAAAGATCCGTGTACCCCTTCTCCGGCGTTGTTCTTTCGTCCCTTTTTCCTCTCTTTCGCCGCGCTTCGCTTCTTGCAAAAATGAGGCGCTGCAATCGTTCCCGGTTTTCCCTTGCGTCCCAGCGCCTCCGGAGATCCCGCGGCGACGATTTTCGGGACCAAGAGGCCCGGAGTTCAAATCTCCGCACTCCGACCACATGAAAACGCCGAAGCCGCAAGGCTTTCGGTGTTTTTGTTTTCTCCGGAAGATCAACAGCGCCGCAATTATTACCCCCGAGATTACCCTTTAACAAAAAATCGCGGGCCCTGTTCGGGTCCGCGGTTTTCGTTTTATTCTTTGTTCTCCAGCTCTTCGTCGGGCGGCTTTTCATTCCCGCCCTGGCTGGCGTCCAGCGCGCCTTTATACATCGCGAGCATTTTCTTGAGCCACGTCGGCAGGATCGCGCCGAGCTTGCCGGCGTTTTCGAGTATGCTTCCCAGCTCGGTGATGATGTACCAGAGCAGCACGGTCGGCGTCACGAAAGACGTGTACTCAAACGTCAGCGCAACCGGCGCCGAGGCAATAATAACGCCGAGGGCTATGTCACAGAGAGCCGCGACAAGGACGGCCACGATCTCGCCGAGCTTATGCCACAAACCCTGTCGAGCGATCGCGGAGGACCACTCCCCGTTCTTTCTCGCCGCGGCGCTCCCGGAGATATAGTCCAGCAGCACGCACAGCAGCCAGATCATCACCGTCCAGCCGATCCAGCCCCACAGGGCCGTGAAGAAGGCCAGGATCGCGGCGATCGCGCCCTTGATTTCTTTCGCTTTTTCGGGTGTGTTCATTGTTCACTCCTCCGTCTTTTTGTTTTTGTAGTTCCACATGGCTTTGAAGCTCTCTCCGCCCCACTCGCCGTCGACGCCGATCCCGGCCGCGGTCTGGAAGGCCTTGAGCGCTGCGAAGGTCTTGTCGCCGAACTTGCCGTCGACGTCGCCCGGATCGAATCCGTTCGACTTGAGCAGCTGCTGCATGTGCTCCACCTGCGGGCCGTAGTTTCCGATCTTGAGCAGCGCGACCGGCACCTGGTAGGTGTAGGGGAAATAGCTGTGATCAGTCTCCTCGGGCTCGCCCGATCTGCCGGGCGGATCATCCGGGATGTCGCTGCCGTCCAGGATCGACCAGCACGGCCGGCCGTAGCCGGCGATATAGCCGGAGCCGAGCGAATAAGTGTTTCGCCGGACGGCGTCGGAGCTGTTGCCCTCGACGGTCGTGACGATGCCGCTCGTCACGGCCACCACGATGCCGGTGTGGTTAATCACGCCTTCCGCGTCGCGGAAGAAAATCTGGTCGCCCGGCTCTGGGATCTGGACAAACGCATCTTGCGCGGAGAAATAGGCTGCGGAATACCGGCATGCAGCGGAGAATCCTCCAACGGGCTGGTAGGTCAGCTTTGCCGCGTTCTCAAGGCCGAAGCACTCGATGAAGCCCACGTCGACAAAGATATCGCACCAGGGCTGGTTCTGGGCGTTCCAGCCGCCCGCCGCGGTCCATTTCTCCGCGTACTTGTTCCAATTGGCGCCGCTCTCGGTCGTGCCGATCTGGGCGTTCGCCCAAGTCAGAAGCTTACTTATCGCTTCATTTTTTGTCATGTTGCCTCCTTATTTCCAAGGGCAAGCCCCGCTTGCCATGAGGAAATATCTATTCCCCGCATCATCATTTTACTGTAAACGTAACCTCGCCATCTTTGATAACGATTTGAATTAGTCTGCCAAAACCATCGCAGGCAAGGCCCCATCCTCTGCTGGTGTTTATTGTCGATAGAAAACCCGTGTATACGGTCTGATAAAAGTTCGGGACAACAACAGAACCGAGAGAAAAATAGATAGGGAGCATCTGGCCGTCTTGCAAACTGCGTATCGCCGCAATTATCGCGGCTTTGAACCCCGCTTCGTCAGAAAAGCCGCTCAATACTGTGGGTCCTATGATAAGAGGCGGGTTCTGCGCACTGTACTGGCGTTCGTTGGCCACGTTACCAAGGCCAAGATTTGTTCTTGCCGCAGCGGCATTGTTCGCTCCTGTACCACCGTCTGACACAGACACAGGCAGATTCACTGTGCTGATCTGCAAGTCGGCGGTCGTCTTGTTCCCGGAGAGTGTGACGCCGTTGATCGACGGTTTGTTCGTCAGATCTCTGTAGTCTGTCGTGCCAGCAGGGCCGGACAGATCAATCGGGTCAGGGTTAGGCAGTCCCGCGGTATTGGTCCAGGAGAGCACGCCATCCTCAGAGACTGAGGGGATGAAGATCGCCTCGCCCGCAGGCCCCGGAGGTCCCGGAGGCCCTTCGAGGAAGTTGATCCCCATGTCGAAGCTCTCGACATACTGGACCAGCTCAAACCAGTCGCAGGCGCCGCTCATGAGAGGATCTCCTCGTTGTTCGTCGGATAGACCGGGATCGCCCACATCCGGGAGCCCGGCGCGTCATATTTCGACTTGTACGCGCGCAGCTGCAGCAGCGCCTCCCCCGGCGCGGTAAACAGCGCGGTCTCCTCCTGCGTGAGCTGGACCTTGACGGCGTCCTCCTGCAGCGTGAGCGCGGCCTTATTCTTCACGATGATCAGCTTCTTGTCCTGGGAGAACGTGACGAGAATCTCGGAATACTCGGCCGGATCGATCGGCGTTTTGATCCCCGCAGTATAGCTGCAGCATCGAATGATTGCCATATAGCCACCTCCTCAGACCAGGAACCGCACAAACGGTTCCAGCGCCTTGATATCTCCCGCGGAGAGCCGCAGATTGTCGTCGGCGCGGATCTCGATCGGCGTCTCGCTGTCGAGATCCGGGATCTCGAAGTTCTCGAGCTCGGCCAGCTTCTCCTCGTCCGGGATCGCGCCGAGCTTCTGCCGCTCCTGGCTGAAAAAGCTCAGGTGCCGGTTGCACTTTTCGACGACCTCCACGACGCGGAAGGCCGTCCGCAGGGGGAGATCCTGCACGACGAGCTTCTGCAGCGCGCCGCGGGCGTTTACGATTTCAATCAGATTCATGTTCTCACTCCTTAAAAGATAAGTCCGTATGCTTTGAGCGCGGTGATCAGCGTAGCCACTGACGCCGTGTTCGAAACCGTCTGACGGCTGGCTGCAGCGTGCCCGAAAAAACCGAGCGTGCTGCTCACTGTGCCGATGTTGATCGCCTTGTAATTTGCGCCCAGGCTAATGGCGCCGGCGGCGTAGAGATCGCCGAATGGTTTTGTCGTTGAGCCGAGCGCGATCGATGACCCGACGCTCGGTGTTAGCACAGATCCCGAGAGGGCGACCTCGTTAGTTCCGGATTTCAATTTTGCTGCTGACACGTCGACCCAGCTCACGGCATAGTTGCTGTTACTGCTCTTTGCCAGCACCTGCCCGGACGTCCCTCCCGTTGGGATCCCGTGCGCGTCGACCCAGCTCACAGCGTAATTGCTGTTGCTGCTTTTCGCTAGCACTTGCCCGGATGTCCCTCCCGTTGGGATCCCGTGCGCGTCAACCCAGCTCACAGCGTAGTTGCTGTTACTGCTCTTCGCGAGCACCTGCCCGGACGTCCCGCCCGTTGGGATCCCGTGCGCGTCAACCCAGTTTACTTCGTAGGCATCGCCGGAGCTCTTTGCCAGCACCTGGCCAGCTGTACCGCCGGATGGAACGTAGTGCGGCGTCGACCAGGCCAGGGAGTAATTATCGTCGGAGCTCTTCGCGAGCACCTGCCCGGACGTCCCGCCGGACGGAACGTAGTGCGGTGTCCTCCACTCGATCGCGTAGTCCGCAGAGCTGCTTTTCGCCAGCACCTGGCCGCTGCTACCGCCTGCTGGGATGCTTCCCGGATCCTCGCTTCCTGGTGCGCCGATCACATAGTCGACGAGGTATGTACCGCTCGACTTTGTTACCTTGACGCGATCGCCCACGGCAAAAATGCAGGACGTGTTGCACTTGTAGACCTTGTTAGTCGCCTCGTCGCTGCCGTCGAACTGCAGACGCAGTCCGTCCTCCAGAACTTCGGCCACCGTGGCCAGCCGGATCTCGGCCGCCTGCAGGTTCTCGCCGGCCTCCGGCGTTTCTGTTACGATCATCTCATTCAAGGGCAATCACCACTCTTTCAAGCCTGTGCGTCATGCTGCCGCCCACGCGGAGCTCCATGGAAAAGCCGCGTTCGATGCAGATCGATGCCAGATCTCCATAGTGCAGGGCGGTGACGTCGTTCACTCCAAAGCCCGGCAGCAGCGCCGTCTGCACAGTGATCGTCTCGCCAGTGCTCAGGCTCTCGTCGCGCAGTCTGGCCACGTATGCGTCCAACTCCTCCTGCGAGGCGATATTGTCCAGCCGTTGGAACCGCACGATCCGACGCCCGCGCCGCGGGATCGACAGCGGGCTCTGCGGGTTCCGGTTTTCCGCCGTGGCTACCATCGGGCCCTGCTTGTCCGCGTTGCTGACATAACAGACAAACACGTTCGGCGCCTGGTAAATATCCGTCTCCCGCCTGATCTGCGGCAGGAGCAGACTCTGCACGTTTCCGCTGTCGAGCACGTGGTCGATGTTTTCGGCGGTAGGCGTCCTCACCGGTGTGACGATCGCCGCCCCTGTTGCGTCGAACCACAACGGGTTATAGTTGATCTCCGACAGAAGATCGTTGACGATCTGCAGCAGCGACGTCCCGATATCCCAGTCCTCCCTGTCCTCGGTCAGCGCTGCGGCTGACGGCGTCACGATCATCAGCACGATCCCGGCCTCCGTCAGCAGCTGCCGCACGACGTCCGTGTAAAGGCTGCCGGCGGAAAAATGTCGGATCGTTTCCGTGTAAGTGTCGCGCACGAGCCAGCAGCGGTCGTAAGCCTCGACCTGCACGCTGCGCGTGCTCTCGTCCTCGCTGGGCGTCACCGTCGCCGGCAGATACACGCCCAGCGGAGAGGCGACGCCGTCGAGCACGAGCTCCGGCCGGATCTGATCCGTCAGCCAGTTGATCGAATCGTCCGTGGCGAAGGATCCGGAAAAGCTCATCTTGATCTCAGCGCTCTCGTTCATGATCAGCAGCGGTGATGCGTCCCGGATCGGGCGCAGCTCGGTAAAGTCCGCGCCGTTGCGGACGACGATGTATCGAAAATCAACCGTCCGCATCATCTACGTAGTCCTCCCATTGGATCTGCTCGATCGTGAATTGTGCCGCCTGGTAGAACGTATTGACGACCGACGTGATCGACGTGATCGCGCCGATCAGGATCTTACCGTCCTTGCTCTTGAGGATCACGACCTGGCCGCGCAGCCGGTAGAACCGCTCGGCGTCCTGCGCGCACAGAAACGCCGCGTCGTATGCGCCGCTCAGATCCTCATAGGGTGACAGCTCCAGCAGCGGAAACGTCGCGCCCGCGATGTGCCGCAGGCTGTGCGTTTTCTGCCAGGTGAAGCTCTGCTGCGTCATGCTCCGCTCGCTGTAGCGAAGCGGAAGCCACTCTCCGCCGGACAGCAGCGCGATCAGTGGGCGCCGTGTGCACATTTTGCCCTCGACGGTGTTGCTGCGCGAATAGTTGCCGGAGGGCAGTCGGTTGATCACATAATAGCTGTGCGAGCCGAGAACAAAACGATCCGTGAACCGATCGCCGGACGTGTGCCCGATTAGGGCACTGTCCCGGAAGATCAGAAAGTCAGCCGTCGTGTCTGTCGAGATCCAGGAGAGCGAAGCGTCGACGGAAAACGCACCGTCAAGAGCGAAAGCCTCGCCCGGAACGTTCTGAACCGCAAAGCTGGCTTCGCCGTACTGTGACCACAGTCCGTAAACATTCTGCACTCGGACTCGCGCGACATGGCTTCCATCCTCGAGCGGCTTCTGCAATTTATACTGCCGACCATAGCCAAAGAACGTCCCGAGATCTTTGCCGTCCAGCTCGATCTGATAGGCTTCCTGCCCCGTGCTTTGCCAGGAAATTGTCGCAAACGGAACCGAATCGGTTTGAACAGACGGCGCCGGCGGCGCGGAATAGCAAACGAAATCAGCGTAAGCCCACGGGCCTGCGACATCGTCGGCATTATAAGAACGCACGGCCCATCGAATATTTCCAGCAGGGAAGGTGTTCGCCGGGACGGTTCTCTCTGTTAAATCGCCCCATGTTCCGGGCAATGCTGTCCAGGTTGTGCCACCATCAGATGACCATGAAAGCGTCGACTTCGTCGGAGTGGATCCGGAATCGTTCTCTACTGTCCACTTAAAGACAATCGGCATGCTGCCATCCTCAACGGTATTAACAGGAGAGACAGGCTTGGCCACTGCCAAAGAGTCGGCTGTCGAACTGGTACACAGGGCGCTTTCCGTCACCTTTCCGGAATTGCAAACGATTTCTATGTAATATTCAATGCTTGAAGCTGCAGGGAAGGTTTCGGCCGGGATCGTTACCGCTTTTGCGCCTGGGGTTAGAGAGATCCTGTTGTAGCTGGAAGCGCCCGTCTCTTTCCAGCAGAAGGTTTCTCTGGTTACGGTGATCTCGGCAATCGTATCCGTTGCAAGCTGATAGTCCCAGCGAAAAACGTTTTCAACATGCGGGTTTACATAGGTAAACTGTTGAGGGCTAAAATCCCCGGCTCCGGCATTCTCGTCAGAATAGACGACATCGAGACGCGGCTTTCTTGCCGTCGCTCCCGTATAAATCGGTGTGTAAAGAGAAAGCGTGCTTGAAAAGCTGCTCGTGTTATAACGGTACAGATTTGCCAGAATGCAGGTTCGGGTTTTCAGGAGACGCGAGGGTGTTCCGCTGCTGGACTCTTCAAGTATTTTCGAGAGCGTCGTGTCGTAAGTCTGGCCGGTTATTCCTCCAGCTACCAAAGGGTAATCATACTCGATCGCATCGGCCGAGCTGGGCACCGTTTCATACGTGACGGCGGCTGCGTCGAAGTCAGCAGCGAGGAAACGCTCGGCCCTGACGCCACCGGAGCCGACGCCCGTCAAGCCGAAGTATAGGGCAACGGAATGGATTGACCGATATTTCAGCCCATCCGGAAAAGCGGGGAAGCGGAGCAGCATCAGCGGGTCTGCGCCGAAGGTGATCGCCTGCAGGCTTTCCGTGTGAGAGTTGTGGACGTTCCCGCGTTCGACGAACGCATACTTTTCCGCATAAAGGCTTGTTGTAGCCATTTACTTCATCCTCCCTCTCACTCTTGCAGTCCTCGCGATCTCGACGATATCGTTGAACTCGCGCACGTTCTTCGCGTCGATCGTGATGTAATAGGTGTCGCCGCCGAGGCTGCGCGTGTCCTGGGCGTTCAGGATCTGCGTCCCGCGCGGCAGGATCGCGGCCTCCGGGCCGTTTTCGCTCAGATATGTCAGGCCGCCGCGCCAGTTCTGATCGCCGGCGGCGTTTCCGGGCACATAGTTGCCGGTATAGAGTCCGGTCTCCGGGTCATATACCCAGCCCTCGTAGCTCGAGCGGCCGCGATAGCCGGCGGAGCCCGTGTCCCAGCGCTGCATGTTGGAATACATGCCGTACTGAGCATTCAGACCGAGCGCGGTGTTGAATTTCGTGGGATTGAGCGTCAGGATGCCGATCGCAGCGTTTCCCACGTCGGCGATCAGGGCAAAGACGCCCGCGATCGCGTGCAGGATCTCATAAAGCGGCCGCAGCTCGTTCGTCAGCCCCGGCGTGATGCCGAGAAGCTCCGCCAGCGGCTCCAGGAGGCCCGTCAGCGACGCGAGGATATCGGCAAGGCCGTCAACAAGGCCCGAGCGCGCGAGCGTGTCTCCTGCGGCCTTCGTGACGTTTGCGAAGGTCTCCATCGCTGCCTTCGACGCCGGCGCGAATTGAACAGCAAGCCGTTTCTGGAAGGTGTCGATTTGAAGATCGAGCTGTTGGACAGCGTCGTCGACCTCGCCGAGCTTTTTCAACATGCTATCGTCAAGGACATAGCCTGTTGCCTCGGCCTGTTCTGCGAGATCTTTCAGGGTGCTGCTGCCCTGGAGGATAAGCGGATTGAGCTCCTGGGCGCTCTTGCCCAGCAGCTCCATAGCTGCGGCGTCTCGCTCGGTCGGGTTTTCGATCTGGCCGAGCGCGTCGATCACTTCATAGAACACGCTCTCGACGTCGCGCAGCTGGCCGGTCGTTCCGTCCTGGATCGCGACGCCCAGCGCGGCGAAGCTCGCAGCCGTCGCTTCGTTGCCGTCCCGGGCCTTGTCCATGTTCTGTGTCAGCTTCGTCAGCGTGCCGGTGATCGTGGAATAGGACACGTCGATCAGGTTCTCGGCGTATTTCAGCTGCTGGATCGTCCGGGTGCTCAGCCCGGTCGTCATCGACTCGGTCAGGATCTCGTCGACGTCGGCCGCGGCCTGCTTCGTGATGTCGTGCAGCTCGGCGACAACCTTTGCCAGCGCGGAAACACCGGCGGCTGCCGCGCTCATGGCCAGCACCGTGCCGGAAGAAAAGCCCTGCATGTTATCCAGAGCCTTTTTGAGGCCATCAGGAAGCTGCACGCCGAACTTTCCGGCCAGATCGTCCACAGTGTCCCCGACACTGACAAGACTCTCATTTTCGGCCTTGAGCTGGCCGTCGTTAGCCTTGAGCGCCTCGTTGTTCTCCTCGATCGCGTGCTCGAGGTTATATTGAGCTGCCTCTGCGTCATTCAGCTTGACGGCCCACGCCTGCGTGCGGCTGTCCGCCTCGCCATACTGCTGCGCGGCGTTGTTCAGCGCCTGGCGCAGCGTCTCGACCTTGTCCTTTTGCTGCAGCAGCTGCCGCTCCAAGACCTCGCCGCGCTTGGTCAGGTATTCCGTGCTCTCGGCGTTGCCCTTGTACTCGGCCTGCAGTTTGCGCATCTCAGACGCCAGGACGCGGTTGCCGTTGTTCAGATCGCTCAGGGCGGCTTTGTATTCGCGCTCGCCGTCGATCTCGACGCGGGCGCTCACTTTTCTAACAGCCATCAGGCACCTCCTCCCATGAGGAACTCATAAAGGCTCTTCTTTTCCTTCGGCGGATCCGGCAGCGGCGCCGGCTCTTTTCTGCCGGCTGCAGCCATCGAGAACCAGGCGTCATACAGCGCGTGCAGCCTGGCCGGATTCATCCGGCGCCAGAACGTCTGCTCGTCCATGTGAAAAGCAAAAAGCCAGATAGAGAGATAGCGGGCGAAGTCGATCTCCGCCCGCTCGGTCAGTTTCCCGGGTCGTCGGGATCCGGCTCGGATTCTTTTGCGTTCTTCGGCGCCACGGCCGCCGTCACGAGCGCGAAGATCTGCACCATCGGGATATCTTCGCGCCGCAGCTTGCGACCCAGCTTGCGCCTTGTGAAGTGCTCAGGCAGCACCGTCTCGCCGGTGTAGGGATCCGGATCAAACCAGCCCTGCTCGTCGGCGTAATCGTTCATCATGGCCGCCAGGAACTCCAGCACGCTGCGCAGCGTGCCGCGTCCGGAGAGAGCCGGCGCAATATTGCCGCCGTAGGCGTCCTGTACGTCTGCCAGGACGTTCATATTGCACCGGAGGGTATAGTTGCGCCCCTCGAACGAAAAAGGGGCGCTTTCCAGTCTCAGATCGCTCATGTGGTCGGCAGCGCGCCGATTGCGTCGTCAAGCCACGCGAGCGCCGCGTTTTCGTCGTCGACGATCGCGACCTCGAGCATGTCCTGGTTGCTCGTGTCGTCGGCCATGAACTCGCCGCTCGTGGTCGGCGTGTTGAACTGGATGTTCTCGCTCGCCGTCCGCAGGTTTTTGCTCGGCGGGCCGAACAGGGCTTTTGCGATCTTCACACAGGTGAACTTCTGCACGCCGTCGATCATGTCGGGCGCATAGAGGCCCACGCCGACGTACTGGCTGCGGCTCAGCGCGCCGATCGCAAGCCCGGCGACAGACGCCTGGGTGGCTTCACCGCCGGCTGCGGGCGTGTAGGAAACGTTGCGCGTGTTCTCGCGAGAACCGAACAGCAGCTTCTGCGCCGCGGCGGGGATATATTTCACGCCGAGCGAGATCGTGCCGCCGACGGCCTTCTTGAGATACTCGGCCAGCGAGCTCTCCGCGTACAGACGGCCCTCGGCGTATCTCAGCTCGAGGTTCGCCGTCATGGCGTCGCCGACCTTTTGCACACCCGTGTAGGTGACGACGCCGTTCGTGTTGACATATTTGCCGGCGCGGATCCCGCGCAGATCAAATTCAGGCATTGGGTGTTCCTCCTATTTTTGAAACTCTTTTTCGATCCAGTCCCCGACGATCTTCTCGCCGGGCGCTGCGATCTGTTCCTCGTACTGGGTCATGGCCTTCCCGATAAAAGGCCGGGCGTCCTGTTTCCGGTCGCCGTATTCGTTGATGAAGGCGATCTCCGCGTTTCTCGTGCGCGTGTTCCCGCGCGTCCGGGAGCCGGAGAACGTGATATCCTCATATCCTCCGCGCTCAGAGATCTTCGCCTTTGTCGGCTTGATTTTGTCCAGGATATGGACCGTGCTCTCCGGATCGCGGACGCCCATCGCCTCGCCGCTCTGCTTGATCTTCTCGGCGGCGACCTGAGCCATCGCGTCCAGCGCGTCGGCCGTCACGTCGTCCGGAATATCGGAGATCCGGTGGAAAGCGTCGTCGAGATCTTCAAAACCCAGCAGCTCAAGTGAAGCCATAGGCAGCCCCCGCATTCGCATATTCACACTCGAAGATCCAGCACTGCCCCTGCTTGTCGTGCGCCGGTGTGATCGACGGGGTCGTAAACCCGGCGCGGATCAGAGCCTGGCTGATGCCGATCTTCTTTGGGTTCGGATTGTGGCCCGTGGGGCAAAAGTACCGGACGAGGACGAGCTGGCGCGCCGAATGAGCAAAGCCTTCGGCGTACACTGCCGGGATCGTCTGGACATTCCAGCAGGCGTATTCGAGGCTCTTCCCGCGATAAGTGCCGGGAACAGCATCGTCCCCGAACAAAGGGGAAAGCGCATCCTGCAGGGCGGTGTCGGTGTCTTTCAATGGACCACCTCCTCGAGGATCAGGAAGATCGTGCCGTGGCCGGAGGGATAATGCCGCAGCACGGAATACCTTGTCCCGTCATATTCGGCGATATCTTCCTTCAGGTAATCCTCCGGCCAGATCTCAACAATGGCCGATGCCTTCTTGCCGGCCTTCAGGCTCTCGTAAAACTCGCCGCGGGAGACGCCGTCGTAGAAGTTGCAGTCGATCGTGCGGGAACTCTCCGTGGGCGTTTCGAAGCTCTGGTCGTCCTTCTGGAAGATCACGCTGATCAGCGTCAGCGTGTCCATCCACGGAGTGTTGTTTGATTTGGAGAGATACGATCGGTTATTCATGAGCGTCCTCCTGCGCAGCGTAGTCGCCGGAGAGAGCCATCGCGTCCGCCATATACTCAAAGGCGTCGTGATAGCGCTGAGCTTCTCCCTGGAAGTTGAAGTAGAACCGGCAGTACAGCTTGATGCACTGAGCAGTCGAGGGGTCCGCTTCTTTGATGGTCTCGACGCCGATGATCTGCATGCGGGTCTTTGCGGTCTCGATCGCCTCTTCAATAGAGGCGTTCTTTGAATCGCTGGTGATGTGCAGATCTCTTTTTACAGAATCAGTCAGAGTAGTAGCCACAGTTACCTCCAATCCTCCAGGTGCGGGGAGCCGGGGACGGCTCCCCGTTGAAAATTATTTTGCTCAGGTGCCGGAGGCCGCTGCGAACTTGCCGTAGAAGCCGCCCTTCGGATCCTTCACGCCGGCGTCGGTGAGCGCGTAAGCGGTTCTCACCTCATTCGCGGTCTTGGCTTCGACCGTCGAGAAGATGTACAGCTCGTCGTACTCGTTGACCGTCATCTGGTCCTGAGCGAAGATGAAGAACTCATCATCAGCGAGCTGGGGATCTTCCTTGACCTTGGCGCCGTAAACACGGCCGGCCACGGTGGGATCATCCATGCCGCTCGGGATGAACAGGCGATGACCGCCGCCGTCTTCGATACCGGCGAGGATGCCCCAGATCGTGCTCGAGTTGGCGTAGATGGTCTTGACCGGGCCCTTCACAAGAGCGAAGGCAGCACGGATTCCGGCGTCCGTACGGGCGACGGCGGTGTTCTTGTTGGCTGCGGCAATGCCGGCAGCGGCAACAGCGGAGCCGCCTTCGGGAGCAACGCCGGTCGCGCGGGCAATGCAGAGGCGTTCCTTCGCGACGGCAATGCGATCGCCGAGCTCCTTGACGAGCCAGTCCTCAAAAGCGTCGACGCTCTTGAACTTCATCTTGCGGCTCAGCACGACGTGCTTCTTGATCTCGACGCCGTCCAGCGGGAAGACGTCGAAATCGTTCTGCTCGTCGTCAGCATTCGCAGTGCCCTCGCTGACGCCCTTCGCATCTCCCTTGGTGATGCCGGTGCGGCGGGCGATGCCGAAGCCCTGGGTCATGTAAGACTTGTCGGCGTCCTGATAGATCGGCGCGCGGCTGTCCATGAGGTCGATGATCCTGTTGAGGAGGACCTGGGGGACGACGCTGCCGCTGTTCGCGGTGGTGTGCGTAAAGGCAGCACGCTCCTCCTCGTTCAGATCGCCGAGGAGACGAATGCCGTCCTGGGTCACAGCCATGTTCTTGAGCCATGCGCTGCGATACTCGGGAGAGGTGTTGTCATAGATTTTTTCAGGCATGGGAGTATCTCCTTTTCTTTCGATTTTTTTGGAGCCGGCTTTGAAATCGGCCGCTCTCTGTTCCTCTGCCGCTTTTGCGGCAGCCTTCCTGGCCTCCAGCTCGTCGCGGATAGCCTGGCGTTCGGCGACGTTCGCATCCGTCTCCGCGCTCAGCGCATTGACGTCAGCTCCCGAAGCCTTGATCTCGACGGCGATCTGCTCGCTCCGGGCGCGGAGCTCTTCGCTGCGCTCGAGCAGCTGTTCGGCCGTCTGACCGGTGAAATCAAACATTTTTATTCTCCTCCAGTTTCCTGAGAGTGCTTTGAATCAGATCCTCGCGCTCCTGTTCCTTCCTGCGGGCTTCCCTTGCGCTCTCCAGCACAGAGGCGGCGCTGTCCAGCGCCTTCGCATGACTGCGAGCCTCCAGAGAGGTCTGCTCATAGGCCGGCCAGGTAACGGCGCTCACCTCGAAGACCTTACTAATTCCAGTAATAGTTCTTTTCGGGTGGTCGCTGTCCAGATCTTCCCATTTATCTGACTCGACGCGGAACATGAAGGACATCCCGGAGATATCCCCGCGCTCCGCAGCCGAATACAGGCTGAGTGAATCGGCGTTTCTCTCGATATCGAGATCCGCCCGCATCGCCATGCCGGCATCGTCCGGCGTCAGCTGCATGGTGCTGTTGGCGTTGTTGTTCCGGCTCCTGGCCAGAGGGATCATATCGGTGTTGTGGTTCACGAGCAGACGAACGTCGCGCAGGTCGGTGTGATCCAGCGCGCCCTTCGCGATCGTCTCCTCCCATAGGCCGTTGTCATATGTCGAACCGAACACGATCGGGCGTCCGGATAGGAAATGGCCGTGCTCGTCGTTCTGCTCGGCGCGGATCTCGCAGCTGAAGGCTCTTACTTCAACAGACATTTTCATTCCTCCTGTTCGTTTAGTCGTTCTTCGCTGTCCACATATTCGCCGCGGATGAAGAACTTCTCGCCCTCGGGCCCGAGCCCCGGCATCTGAAGGATCTCTCTGCCTTCATTGCGGTTCATCATGCCGCGGTCAAAAAGCTGGGTGATCGACATGAGCTTGTTGTTGATCGAGGCGAACTGCAGACGGTTGGCGGAGAACTCGACGCCGTTGCCGGCGGCGAGCTGCCGATCCGAGAAGATCATGCAGCCGATCACAAGACTCGCCTGCAGGGCGAACGGCTCGATGTTCCCCTCGTAAAAGGCCGCCCATTCGGATTCGTCCCAGTCGTTTTTCAGGATCTTTCCGTTGACGCCGTAATAGCGGTCGACGTTCTCGTCAATGAGCTTCATCTGATCGGCGTCCACGACATAAGGCTTCGAGGCGATCTGCTTGACGTCGCTGTACTTGTTGTCGAACACCATGACGCCGCCGTTATTGTCCGGACCGAGGTTATCCTTGACGAACTGCTCCCGCATCGCCTTGAGGCTCTCCGGACGCAGGCTGTTCGACACCTTGGCCATGAAACGGATCGTCGCGCCCTGCTTCATGGATTCCTCCATGGCCTGGTTCTGCATATCGATCACGCGCATGGTCGGATTGAGAACGCTGTTGTCAGCCCCGAAGAAATCGTCGCGGTATTGCATTTTCGTCAGGATCCCGCAGCGGTCGTAATCCATATAGCCGGTCTTGCCGTTCGGGAAGGTAAACTTCAGCAGCATCTTCCCGCTGCCGCCTTCCTTGATCTCGCAGCTGGACGGGCAGACCGGATAGAGGCCGACGACGGTGCCGTCGTCGTATTCCGAAGGCAGAGGCACAATGAAGGCCGTGTTTTCGACCTCGTAGATCGTGCGCAGCCGGTACAGGAACTGGCTTGTCGTCTGCCATGGATTCGGCTTGACCTGCAGCATGCGTTCGTAGCGTTTGCCGGCGCTGCCTTTCACATGAGGCTTCAGCTTTGAGGTGTGCGTCGCGATCGCATGGATCGCCGCTCTGGTCTCAAGCGCCTCATAGACGCCGCCGCCGGTAGTCCGCCATACCGGCTGATAGGCCGTCAGGGACTGGAAATAGTTTTCGATCTTGACGACGTCGTTCCGAGGTCCGAAAATTCTTTCAAAAAGGCCCATCTCAATTCCTCACGATCAAACTCAAATAGTCTTCCAGGTGGTCCAGATAGACCACATAAGCGTCCAGCAGCGCAGCTGTGCCGTCGATTTTCTTGGTCGGCCGGCTCGTCTTGTGCGGCTGGATATTGCCGTTTTTGTCCTCCTCGTAGGTGGTGTTGGCAAGACACCACTTGTCGATCGGGTTGTTGTTGTACACGATGTGGTGCTCGCGGAGATCCGCGCCGAGGCGCAGCATGGGATCCGAGAGCGTTTTCTTGCCCTGGTGGATCGCCTGTCCGGACTCGGTCCCAAAATATGCCTCCATATCCTCGACGAAATACTTTGCAGACCAGGCGTCGTAACCGAACCAGGGGATGAAGATATCCAGCGTCTCCTGTACCTCGACGAACCACGCCTTGACGTCCCGATAGCTGATCGTGTTGCCGCTGCACACGCGCAGCAGGCCTCGCTCAAGCCAGCGATCATACGGGATTTTTGTCTCGGTCGCGATCTGTTCGATGCTCGGCGTCTCTGGGCGCCAGTACATGGACAGAACAAACAGTTCGTCAGGCAGCTCCGGGACCTTGAAGAGGACCTTTGCTGCCGTGAGGTCGGTCGTCTTGGAAAGATCGACACCGCCGATCCCGTAGCGGGGATAGCTCAGCTCGCGCTCTTCGCCGTTGTGGATCCAGACAAAGCGCTTTGCTTCGGGATCGAGGCGGTAGACGTCGGTGTTGTTCAGCTCCTCGAAGCTGAGCCAGGCGGAAGAATCGGTCTCGCGGATATTGAATTCCTTGCAGACCAGGTTTTTGACGAGGGCAGGGTTCGACTTTGCCTTCTCGACCTTGTCGACGAGGATCTTCAAAGACTTGATCGTCCCGAGGCCGGGATTTGCCTTCCTCCAGCAGGCGGGATCCGTCCACTCGGCGCGGGCGTCAAGCTCATACACGAAAGCGATCTGGTGATCGTCGTGATAACCTTCAGGATCATCGTAGCCGTTGATCAAACGCTCAATCTCGTCGTACTTCTCGTCATAGAGATCCTCGCGCACCGTGCCGGCGGTCGAGGTCATGAAGATCAGCGGCTGTTCGCGGGAAATGATACCGTCGGCGACGATATCGTAAAGCTGCCGGCCGTTTCGCCATTGGTGGAACTCGTCCATCAGAGCGCAATGAACGTTCAATCCGTCGAGCGTGCCGCTGTCAGAAGCGAGCGGCTTCATGACGCCGTCATTGCCGTCATTGTCCAGCTCGGCCACCAGAGAGCGCACACGTTTTTTGAGCGTCGGAGACTTCTGCACCATGCGCTTCGCTTCGCTCCAGATGATCTTCGCCTGGTCTCGCTTTGTGGCCACGGTGTAGACCTCCGGGCCGGCTTCGCCATCGGCCAGGAGCATATACAGGCCGACGATGGAGGCGAGCGTCGATTTGCCGTTTTTCTTGCCGACGATCAGGATGACTTCGCGGTACTGCCGGACGCCCTCGATATCGACGAAACCGAAAGAGATCGCAAGGATCGCTTTCTCCCACAGTTCAAGCTGGACCAGTTTTCCGCCGAACTTGCCTTTGCTGTGCCGGCAGAACGTCTCGGCGAACTCCAGGATATGATTTGCCCGGCGCGGGTCGTAGTAATACTCCCCGGGGTGATCCATCTGCTGGACGACATGTCGGATCGTCTTGTAGATCTTCTGGGAGACGATCTCCTCGCCGGACTCGATCTTTTGCCAATACTCCCGGATCGGGTTGTAGGTGATCGGGTAATGCTTCACGCCTCGTCACGCCCCGTGACGAAATCATCAAAGCCATCGTCGCCGATATCCTTCAGCGCCGGCGGAGGCAGCATGCCGTCGAGCTGCTTGATGATCTTCTGGTAGTTGCCGTTCAGGCTGGCATAGCTCTGTCCCTGCGGACGGGCCCGGTCGTAGGGTTCCTGGTTGCCCTGGGAGAACTTTTCGGTCCAGCCATTCGTCTGGAGATCCGCCTCGAGATCCTGCAGCTCCACGACCATGAAGGCGGCGCGCTCGATCAGACCGGAGGCCAGCGTTTTCTTGTCCTCGGGCAGGTCGGCATAAAGAGCGAGAAGGCGGGTTTTCTCGGCCTTAATTCGCGTTTTCTTCGTTTTTGCGGGCACTTTTCGGTCACCTCGTTCGACTTTGGCACTTTGGAAAAAATTTCGCGCGCACATTGGAGGGGGGCCTCGCGCCCGACCCGTGTATTCTTCCGA
>OCTW011610248.1_pt1 | contig 31209 bp, 17 predicted proteins | sample 1539671 | NCBI WGS metagenome assembly OCTW01 (sample SAMN02144230, study PRJEB22623) | gut metagenome | biome: sheep rumen | host: Ovis aries | place: New Zealand | reverse complement strand
CTTACCGGAAAGAGCCCGAACCCGTGGATGTACTACGGCCTCAACCTCCACCTTTCCTACCAGAACTGGGACTTCTCACTCAACGGTCACGGTTCGCTCGGCAACTACGCCATCAACAAGGTGCGCAAGGGCTATTCCACTGCATACGGCCTTATCGACGAGACCTCCAAGGGCTACATCAACAACCTCAACAAGACCTGGCTCCAGAAAGACTGGTACGGTACGATGGAGACCCCTCAGGCCTATTCCGACCTCTGGATCGAGAACGCTTCGTTCTTCAAGGTCGACGACATCAACGCTGGTTACACCTTCAAGCTCGGAAAACCCTGGATCAACACGGTCCGTGTAGCGGCTTCCGTCCAGAACGTGTTTACCATCACTCCTTACAGCGGACTGGATCCGGAACTCACGTCGATTGACGGCGTAGACAACAACTTCATCCCGCGTCCGCGTCTGTATACCGTCCGTGTAAACATCAATTTCTAAAGGAGAATCCGGTATGAAAAAGATAATTATTCCCGCCATCGTGGCAATCGCATCCCTCACCTCCTGTGTGAAGATGTTGGACAAACTGCCGCTCAACTCCTACGACGTCACATCCGAAACCGCATATGACGACGCCGACAGCTATCTGCGCGGCCTCACCTACATCAATTCGTACTACGGCTTCGTGAGCATAAGCGATCCCGGTTCGTCCGACATCAGCGTCAAGGATGCCGGTCAGAGCGAATTCCTCCGTCAGGTATTGGTACTCAACGACCTTTCCACAAAGGCCCTTGATATCGGCTGGACCAGCGATTCCTACATCAAGGAAATTGCCAACCACAGCTGGACCAACGCCGACAACAACGCAATCATCGCCGTCTATACCCGCGGCATGAAGGGTATCACCCTTGCAAATGAATTCCTGCTGCAGACGACAGACGAAAAACTGGCTGCACGCGGTCACCAGTCCTTTGCAGCCGACGTTCACCGTTACCGTGCCGAGGCCAGGTTCCACCGCGCCCTGTTCTACTACTTCCTGATGGATCTGTTCGGCAATCCGCCTTTCGCTCTCGAAGAGAACATCGGTGGAGACAAACTCCCCAAGCAGATCGGCCGTCAGGCTCTTGCAGAGTGGATCGAACGCGAACTTGTCGACCTCACCTCCGACGAAAGCGACCTTGCAGCCAAAGGAGAAGTCGCATATCCGCGTCCGAACAAAGATGCCGCCCAGGCTCTTCTGGCAAGGCTTTACCTCAACTGGGGCGTCTATACCGGCTCTCCTCGCTGGGAAGATGCCAAGACAGCAGCCAAGAAGGTAATCGATAACGGCTACTCCCTGCACCCCAACTACCGCGAGGTATTCATGCAGGACAACGGAACCACCTGCGCCAACGACGAATTCATCTTCGCCTTCGACTACGACACCAACAACGCCCGCAGCTGGGGCGGCACCACCACCCTGTCTTCCGGCGCGTTCAACGACGACATGAACACCTTCCTCTCCGCCTATCTCGGAGCCAAGATGGACGATCCGGAGAATCCCGGATCCCTGATTACGGCGCCTTATGTCTCGGCTGAGGTCTGGAACGGCTACCATATCGACCCTGACTTCGTCGCTGACAACTTCGAACTCTCCGCCGCCGGATTCACGGGCACATCCTGCACACTCGGCTACAACGCCGCGGCGAGCGACCGCCGACTCATGCTCTGCAATATGGGCGCAGCAGCGGCAGCCTTCGACCCCGACAAGTCCGATACCGGTTGGAGGTGCTGGAAATGGGCGAAGATCACCTCGGAGGGCGTCGTCGTTCCCCGCGGAACCGATGCCAATCCCGACTGGAAGTATTCCAGCGCCGATTTCGCCATCTTCCGTCTCCCCGAGATGTACTATATCTATGCTGAAGCCGATGCCAACCTCCACGGAGGCACTACCACCGATGCTACAGCCCTCGGTTACATCAAGGAGATCCGCGACCGTGCAGGTCTGACCACTCCCGCTTCGATGACGGTGGCCGATATCCTCAAGGACAAGGCAGCCGAATACCTCTGGGAGGGACAGCGCCGCCAGGACGAGATTCGTCTGGGCGTCTTCGACTCTGACCCCAACCGCAGTGTCTATCCCATCCTCGAGAGCGACCGCTCAGCCAATCCCGGTCTCGAGCAGAACCCCGGTTATTCTGGAAACTAACAAAGGATGAATATGAAAAAGATAATTACAACGATATTAGGAGTCGCGACTGCGCTCTTCGCCCTGTCTTCATGCGGGCAGGTCGATAAGACCTTCGTGGACAGCAGCAAGGCGGTTGCTCCCGTAATCCTCTCGAGCAGTACTTCCAACGGCCTTTCCGCCACATACAAACCCGGCGAACTGGTCGTAGACGGAAAGGCTGTGGACAGCACCCTTGTGCGCCACTTCTTCGCCGCCGTAATGATTGACGAGACCGCCGTGAATGTCACAATCGCCTCCAAAGACGTCGATTCGACCAATACGGTTACCGCTCCGGCGGCGACACTCAGTTCGCTGCTTCTCTCCCGCGGTTATGAGTACGGGAAGAGCGCGAAAGTCAAATTCGTTCTCCGTGCCGGTATGAGCAGCGCGGCAAATACCGGTTATGTCGACTCCGAGACCACTATCGAGGCGACCATTAAACTCAAGAAGAATGCCGGCGGAGCATACGCCACATTCACCGAAGACAGCCCTTGGTCCGTGATCGGCTCGATCGCTTCTACCGGCAACAATTGGAATGCCGACGAAGCCATGATGAGCGACGGAACATGGCATGTCTGCGAGGGTCTCGTGCTGACCACCAAAGACCAGTTCAAGTTCCGTAAAGACGGCGCCTGGGGCACCAATTTCGGAGCAGGCCCCGGAATCAGCACCGAGCCTTATGTGGTCACCATCGGAGAAGAGCAGCCTGCCGGCGCCAACGGAAAGAACCTCGCCGTTCCCGAAGACGGTGTCTACGACCTGCTCCTCAACCCTGAGGCCGGTCTCTACAAGATCGTAGTCCACAAGGAAGACCCTCTCGCCGCCTACACCGAAGACAGCCCCTGGTCCGTAATCGGATCGATCGCTTCTACCGGCAACGAGTGGAAGTCCGACGAGGAGATGACCTCCAATGGCACCTGGCATGTCTGCCGCGCCATTGAGCTCACCACCAAAGATCAGTTCAAGTTCCGTAAAGACGGCGCCTGGGGCACCAACTTAGGCGCAGGTCCCGGCATCAGCACCGAGCCTTATGTGGTGACTCTCGGAGAAGAGCAGCCTGCGGGCCCGAACGGCAAGAACCTCGCCGTGCCCGAAGACGGTACGTACAACCTCTTCCTCGATCCTGAGGCCCAACTCTACAGGATAGAGAAGGTTCAATAAACTTTTTGGACCGGAGCCCCTGACCGGACTCCGGTCTCCCAATTGTATTTGAGAGATATGAAGAAGAAACAGCTCCTGCTTCTTGTCGCGGCGTCGATTCTCGCCTTCTCCTGCGGCAAAGACTCGAACACTATCCAGGTGCCCACCCCCTCATTCGCAAAGGGGGCTGACGTCAGCTGGCTCTCCGAGATGGAAAGCGACGGCAAGACCTTCCAGACCAAAAACGGCACAAAAGCCGACCTGTTCAAGGTGCTCGACGAGTGCGGGATCAACGCAATCCGGCTGCGGGTGTGGGTTAACCCCGCCGGAGGGTGGAGCGCCAAAGACGATGCGGTCGGCCTTGCCGAGCGTGCCGCCAAAGCCGGGATGGCCGTAATGATCGACTTCCACTACAGCGACTTCTTCGCCGATCCCTCGAGGCAGACTGTCCCCTCGGACTGGGCTTCAGACAAAGGCAGTCTCGACAAGATGTGCGGCCGTGTCGCCTCCCATACCAAGGAGGTCCTGAACGCGCTCAAAGACAAAGGCGTCTCCCCCGCTTGGATCCAGATCGGCAACGAGACCCGCAACGGCATGCTCTGGCCCCTCGGACAGCTCTGGGGCGACGGCGCCGGCGGATGGAGCAATTTCGGCGCACTCTACAAGGCGGGCTACGAGGCCGCCAAGGCCGTGTTCCCTTCGGCCAAGGTGATGCCGCACCTGCCCAATGCCTACGACGACAATGCCTGGTGGTTTACCGAACTGAAGAAGTACGCCGCTTTCGATATGATTGCGCTTTCGCACTATCCCCAGACAGTCGCGGCGATGAGCCCCCAGCAGTGCAACACGGCAGCTGCCAACCGGATCAAGGCGCTGTACTCTGCTTTCGGCGTGCCCGTCATGATCTCCGAAGTGGGAGTCAAAACCCCCGCCGACGAGACTGCCGCCGCCGAAGTGATGAAAGATTTCATGGGCAAGATCAAGGCGCTTCCCTCCTCGGTATGCGCGGGAGTTTTCTACTGGGAGCCTGAAGTGTACGACTGGTGGAAACCGGCAGTGTACACCTCCATGGGATGGAATGCCTACGACATGGGTGCCTTCCTCTGGGGCGGCAAACCATCTTCGGTAATGGACGCTTTTGCAAACTGAAAAAGATATGAAATTGAGAATACTTATAGCTTCGATTGCCCTCGTTGCGGCAATGGCCTCTTGCGGGAAGGACAACCCCTCCGACACATTCACTTCCGAGAGCGAATGGAGCATCATCGGCACCATCGGCGGCGACAGCTGGACCAAAGATATCGCCATGAAGACCGACGGCACCTGGCATGCCGCTTTCGGGGTCACGATTACCGACAAAGACGAATTCAAGTTCCGAAGAAACGGCTCGTGGGACACCAATCTGGGTGGTCTCTCGTCTGCGAAGGCTAATAAAGGCGAGAAGGTCGACCTCGCCCAGGGCGGCGACAACCTCAAGATCGCTGCCGGCACCTACGACATCTACCTGGCGCCGGAGAACTCCATCGCTTATTTTCTGGGCAAGGGCGCCGCTTTCACCCATGCCGCAGAAGGTGAAGTGGTCAAAGGAGCCGAACTGAAGGGAGAGTATTCCGCTTCGCTCGACCCTTCGTCCAAGCTTTCCGGCATCACCTACCAGCTGAACGTCTACTCGTTTGCCGACTCCGACGGCGACGGCTGGGGCGATTTCCAGGGCATCATCGACCACCTCGACTACCTCGACGCCCTCGGCGCGACGGCCCTTTGGCTCTCTCCCGTCAACGCCTCTCAGTCCTACCATGCCTACGACATCAAGGACTACTTCTCTATCAATCCCATCTACGGAGGCAAGGGCGCTTCCGCCAAGAAGGCTGAGACCAAGCTCAAAGAACTCATCGACGCAGCCGCGGCTAAGGGCATCGACATCTATATCGACTATGTCCTCAACCACTCCGGCGACAAGAACCCCTGGTTCACCGACGCCTGCGCGGGCAATGCCCCCTACAAGGACTACTACGTGATATCGGACAACTACTCCAAAGACGTAGCGGACGGCAAGATCGACAACTTCGCCGGGCAGACCGACCCCCACATGGGATCGTGGCACGGCATCTCCGGAACCAAGAAAAGCTACTTTGCGAGTTTCGACAGGTCCATGCCCGACCTCAATTACGGCCCCTGGACCACCTGCGAGACTTCTCCCGCTTTCGTCGAACTCGCCGCTTCAGCCGACAAGTGGATCCAGCTCGGTGTGAACGGCCTGAGGCTTGACGCCGTAATGTGGATCTACCAGTGCAACACGGAAGCCAACGTCAAGTTCCTCTACGAGTGGTACAACCACTGCAACGCCACCTACAAGGCACGCGGAGGAAAAGGCAATATCTATATGGTCGGCGAGGCTTACGACTGGAATGCCGACGTGGTGGCCCCTTACTATCAGGGCCTTCCCTCGCTTTTCGACTTCCCCTACTACGGCACTGTCAAAGACCGCATCAGCCGCGGCCGTGGATCCGACCTCGGAGCCACCATCAAGGGCATACAGGACAAGAACAAGAAAGAATACGCTTCCCGAAAGCACACTCATTCGGGAGGCTTCCAGGATGCAATCAAACTCTCCAACCACGACGAAAACCGCATCGCTTCCGAACTGGGCAACCACGACCAGAAGAAGCGTCTGGCGGGCGCCATCCTCCTCACTTCGCCCGGCAAGCCTTTCATCTACCAGGGCGAAGAACTCGGCTACTGGGGCGTCAAAAACAGCGGAGACCAGAACGTCCGCCAGCCTGTCTACTGGGCTAAAGGCGAAAGTGTGCCCAGAAGCTGGAGCGGTTTCGACATGTCCGTGATTTCCGACGGAATGTCGGTCAGCGAACAGTCGGCCGACGACCGCTCGATTCTGCAGCTCTACCGGCATTTCGCGTACGCACGCAACACCCACCCAGCGCTCGCGCAGGGAGAGATCGTGCCCATGAGCTCGGGCAACAGCGCGGTTGCCGCATGGAAGATGAAGAGCTCCAAAGAGACTGTGCTCGTGATGCACAACCTTTCGAGCGGCGAAGTGACTGTCAGCACAAGCGAGACTCCCGGCAACGTGATCGTCTCGAGCGCCAACGGCGAGATCAAGGTCGACGGCACCTCCGTCACCCTTCCCGCATATAGTTCCGTAGTATTTGCGCTCTAGTCCCAACGTGAAAGGACTCTCACGCATATTGCTGCTAATCCTGCCGGCTTTGCTGATTCTCAGTTGCGAGCCGCAGGAGATCGTAGTGCCGCCCGAAGGCGACCAGGGGCTGCCCGAGACGGCCGAGATTCCCGAGATCCATATCAGCGTCTCTCTCGCCGAGTGGAACCGCCTGCTGGCCCTCTACGACAACTACTACAAGACCAAACAATACATCAAGTGCGACGCCACCTACATCGACTCTGAAGGCTCGGTGACGGTCAGAGGCGCCGGGCTTAGGCTGCGCGGCAACACCTCGCGCCGCCGCCCGGAGTCAGGCTCCACACACCAGGCCGGCAAGACCGACTGGCACCATTGCCACTTCGGCCTCAACTTCCAGGAATACACCAAGGACGCCGCCCACCAGGTCAGGGACATCCGCAAAATCAACCTCAAGTGGTTCAAAGACGACGGCAACTACGTCCGGGAGGTCTTCTGTTACGATCTCTTCCGCCGCTACGGTATCTGGACGGCGCCCCACAGCTCTTACTGCCGCCTCTGGCTCAAGGTTGAGGGCGATCCGAAGGAAACTTATTTCGGCGTGTACGAACTGTTGGAGCCTGTCGACAAGCGTTTCCTTAAGGCGCGCGAAGGCTTCGGCTCGCCGGGCGGCAACCTGTGGAAGTGCCGCGGCGGCGCTGGCCTCAACACCCTCAACACTTCGTTCGGCCGCGACGACGGATCCGACGCGGAGTATGTCTACGAGTACAAAGGCTCCGCCGAGAAGTACGAGGGCGCCCGCGCCCAGCTCCAGGACTTCATCCTCAAGCTCACAGGAAAGGGCGAAGACAGCTTCTACAAGTGGATTCAGGAGGTGTGCGACGTCCCCCTGCTGCTCCGCACCTACGCCGTCAACGTGACAGTCGGGATGTGGGACGACTACTGGCGCAACTCCAACAACTATTACATCTACTTCAACACCACGGACAAGTTCGCCTACAAGTTCTTCTTCATCCCCTTCGACTACGACAACACCCTCGGAACCAGCCTGGAGATGGAAGACGCCGGCACCCAGGACCCGTTCCACTGGGGACGCGAAGAGAATCCGCTGATCGGCCGCCTTCTGCGCTTCGAAGATTTCAGGCAGATCTACAAGGAGGCCCTTCTCGAACTCGTCGACCCCGACAAAGCCCTGTTCTACTACACGGCGAGCATGCAGCGCATCCGCGACTGGCAAGACTCTATCCGCGAGTACATCCCCAACGACACGGGAGAGGACTGCGAAATCCGCGACGAACCCGCCTACTGGGGCAACCAGCACCGCTACAGGCTGCTTACCACCGGCCCCGACAACTTCTTCCAAGTCAAGACTCAAACAATACTAAAATACTGCAACCAATGAGAAAATACATCCTGACAATTTCCTGCCTGATTGTGGCGCTTGTTTCCGCTTGCAATCAGACGGCACCCGCGCCGGCAGACGACTCCTTCGTCTCCGAGGGCATTGTCTATGAGCTCAACACCCGCCAGTTCACCCCGGAGGGCACCTTCAACGCCGCCGCGGCCCACCTCCCCCGCCTGCGCGAGTTGGGAGTGGACATCATCTGGCTGATGCCCATCTATCCGATCGGCGAACTCGGCCGCAAAGGGACACTCGGATCATACTACGCGATCAAGGACTACTGCGACGTCAACCCCGAGTTCGGCACGCTCGACGACTTCGACTCTTTCGTGGAGCAGGCCCATTCGCTTGGGATGAAGGTTGTGCTCGACTGGGTCGCCAACCACACCGCACCCGACCATCCGTGGGTTACTGAGCAACCTGCAGAGTGGTACTATCGCGACTCGCTCGGCCACACCATGGTCGAGTACGACTGGACCGACATCGCAAAACTCAACTACGGCACCCCCGCCGTTCACGAAGCGATGGCTCAGGCAATGGAGTTCTGGATTGACCGCGGGATTGACGGTTTTCGCTGCGACGTAGCATATCAGGTGCCCGCAGAATTCTGGAAACCAACCATCGCAGCCCTGCGCGAGAAGGCCGGCAAGCCCATCTACATGCTTGCCGAGGCCGAAGAAGACTGGATGTACGAAGCCGGATTCGACTCGATGTACGGGTGGAGGCTTCACCATATCCTCAACGACATAGCACAGGGCCGAAAAGGTAAAGAAGACCTTGTCTCGGAGATTACCAAAGATTATCTTTCTCCCGCCGGACGCAGACTTACCTTTACCTCCAACCACGACGAAAACAGCTGGAACGGCACCGAATTCGAGCGCATGGGCGAGGCCGTCAAAGCCCTCTCCGTGTTATGCTGGACTTTACCTAACAGCCAACCGCTGATTTACACCGGTCAGGAAGTCGGCAATCTCCGCCGTTTCGAGTTCTTTGAGAAAGACGAGGCCCCCGAGTGGGGCGAGAGCGAGTGGACCGCCTTCTACAAGCAGCTCGCCGAGCTCAAGCATACCCATCCCGCACTCGACTCCGACGCCGCGTTCGAACTGCTTCCCGGCGACTCTTCGACCATCGCCTACAGGCGCACCAAGGGCAAGGACGCCGTGACGGTGAGCGTCGGGCTCACGGAGCCTTGGGAGTGGAAGATCGAGACCGGAGCCGACCGCATCAAACATATCGAACCGCTCTGCTGGTGGGTCGGGATGAACACCCCGCTCCAGCTTATGATTAACGGTCGCGACATCCGCGGCTTCGACGTGTGGATCGAGGGCGGCAAGGGCGTGAAGGCGACTGTCGCCCACGAACCCGAGAGCCCCAACTACCTCTTCGTCGATGTCGAGATCGACAAGACCGCCAAGCCGGGCACTTACCGCATCTGCTTCTCCAACGGGCAGGAAGAGTTCAGCGTCCCCTATGAGATCGGCTCGCGCAGGAGCGGTTCGGCAGCACGCACGAGCTTCACGGCCGCCGACCTTGTCTATCTTATCATGCCCGACCGCTTCGTCAACGGCGACCCGTCCAACGATTCGACCGCCCAGACGACCGAAAAGGCCGCCCCGGACGAGTTCTACGGCAGGCACGGCGGCGACATCGAGGGCATCCGCAGCCAGCTGGGCTACCTCGAGGACCTCGGCGTGACCGCCATCTGGAACACTCCGCTGCTCGAAGACAATGTCGACCGTGAGAGCTACCACGGCTATGCCTGCACCGACTACTACCACATCGACAGCCGCTTCGGGTCCAACGAAGACTACCGGCAGCTCGTTGCTGACGCGCATTCGCACGGCATCAAGATGATCATGGACATCGTCACCAACCACTGCGGCGACAGACACTGGTGGATGGAGGACCTGCCGTTCCAGGACTGGATCCATCAGTGGCCGGAGTACACCCACTCCAACTGCAGTTTCTCCGTACAGAACGACCCTTACGCCGCCGTGATCGACCGCGTCAACATGGAAGGCGGATGGTTCGACCGCTCGATGGCCGACATGAACCTCGACAACCCCTTCCTGCTGCGCTACTTCCAGCAGTGGGCCGTATGGTGGATCGAGTGGGCCGACCTCGACGGTCTGCGCGTAGACACTTACCCCTACAACGAGAAGTTCCCGATGAGCGAGTGGTGCGCAGCCGTTCGCGCGGAGTACCCTTCGATCAACATCGTGGGTGAAGTCTGGACCAACAACGTGCCCCAGCTCGCCTACTGGCAGACCGGCAACGGCAACCGCGACGGGTTCGACTCGAACCTCCCGGCGATCATGGATTTCCCCCTGCAGACCGCTTTCCTGCAGGCCCTCAATTACAACGGCAAGGTCAACTGGAACGAAGGGATGGTGCGCATCTACGACTGCGTGGCTAACGACCAGTTCTATGCCGACAAGGACAACATGCTCATCTTCACGGGCAACCACGACCAGGACCGCGTGGCCGACTGCCTCGGGCAGGATCCCGCCCGCGTCAAGGAGGCCTTTGCCCTGCTCGCGACCCTTCGCGGCATTCCGCAGGTGCTTTATGCCGACGAAGTGTTCGGCGTGAGCGCCGACCGCAGCCAGGGCCATGGCGGACTGCGCATCGACTTCCCTCTCGACTGGCAGGCCGATTCGCTGAAGGCCGACATGCACGACTACTTCAAGACGCTGTTTAACTGGCGAAAGACCTCTGAGGCCGTCCACAGCGGCTCGCTGAAACATTTCCTTCGCCGCGACAACACCTATGCGTTCTTCCGCTATCTTCCCGACTTCTCCGATGTCGTGTTTGTGTTTACCAACAACAACGAGCACCCCGTCTCCATTCCCTGGGAAGACTACGACGAGCTCACCGGCGAGTTCGAGGATGGATTCTGGACAGATGTGCTTACCGGAGAGATTATCAACCCTGCAACATACACGGTAAATGAAAAGACCTGCATTATTCTGCATCATAACACTGCTGGCGGCAGCCTGTAGCAACCCGAAGGCCACTGTGCTCGAAGAGCTTTCGTCTCCGGACGGCAAGCTCAAGATGTCGTTTATCATGACCCCGGAAGGCACACCGGAGTATAGCCTCGCTTATGGCGACGAGACCGTTATCCGTCCGTCGGCGCTCGGCTACGAGCTGCGCGGCACGGTCAAGGCCGAACAGATTGGCTACGAGGGCGACGAGGTCGTCAAGACCGACAGGCTGGAGCCCTACATGTTCAACCGCGATTTCACGGTAGAGAGCATCGGCCGCTCAGGCCTCGACGAGACCTGGAAGCCCGTGTGGGGCGAGGAAGACCATATCCGCAACCACTACAACGAGCTGTCGGTGGACCTTCTCCACAAGTCTGGCAAGAGGATGACCATCCGCTTCCGTCTGTTCGACGACGGTCTGGGCTTCCGCTATGAGTTCCCCCAGCAGAAGGAGATGACCTATTTCGTGATCAAGGAAGAGCTCACCGAGTTCACCCTCGGCGGCGACTACACCGCATGGTGGATTCCGGGCGACTACGACACCCAGGAGTACGAGTACATGAAGACGAAAGTCTCGGAGATCGGCCCCGTGTTTGACCGCGAACTCGTGGGCAACAGCTCGCAGACGCCCTTCAACCGCTGGGGCGTGCAGACCGCCCTTCTGATGAAGACCGAGTCGGGGCTTCTCGTAACCATCCACGAAGCCGCATGCGTCGATTATGCGACCATGCACCTGCTGATGGACCCCAAGGAACTCACTTTCACCTCGTGGCTGACCCCTTCGGCCGACGGATTCAAGGGGCACATGCAGACTCCGCGCACTTCGCCCTGGAGAACTGTTCAGGTAGCCCCCGACGGCCCTTCGATGCTCGCGAGCAGGCTTGTGCTGAATCTCAACGAGCCCTGCGCCTACGAGGATGTCAGCTGGATCCACCCCGTGAAGTACATGGGTGTGTGGTGGGAGATGATCTCAGGGGCCGGCGAATGGAGCTACACCTGGGATGCGCCCAACATCACCCTCGGGAAGTTCGACTACGCTGCGGCTAAGCCCCACGGAAGACATTCCGCAAACAACGCCAACGTGCGCAAGTACATCGACTTCGCTGCCGCGAACGGGTTCGACGCAGTCCTGGTCGAAGGCTGGAACATCGGCTGGGAAGACTGGGCCAACTGTGGCAAGGACTATGTGTTCGATTTCGTTACTCCTTACCCCGATTTCGATATCAAGGCGCTCAACGCATACGCCCATTCCAAGGGGATTAAGCTCGTGATGCACCACGAGACCTCCTCGAGCGTTCGCAACTACGAGCGCCACATGGAAGCGGCCTATTCGCTGATGAACAAGTACGGCTACGACGCCGTCAAGAGCGGCTATGTGGGCGATATCGTCACCCCCGGCGACCACCACTACAGCCAGTTCATGAACAACCACTACCTCTACGCAGTGACCGAGGCCGCAAAGCACCATATCATGGTCAACGCCCACGAAGCCACGCGACCGACCGGCCTTTGCAGGACCTACCCCAATCTGATAGGCAACGAGTCCGCCCGCGGCACGGAGTACCAGGCATTCGGCGGCACCAAGCCCCCTCACGTGGCTATCCTGCCCTTTACTCGTTTGAACGGCGGTCCGATGGACTTCACCCCCGGTATCTTCGAGCAGGACCTCAAGGCATGGTGCGGACGCGACAGCTACGTGAACGCCACCATCTGCAACCAGCTCGGACTGTATCTTACGATGTACTCTCCGCTCCAGATGGCGGCTGACACTCCCGAGCACTATTCGGAGCACCTGGATGCTTTCCAGTTCATCAAAGACGTTGCTGTCGACTGGAGCGAAAGCCGCTACCTCGCGGCCGAGCCCGGCGAATACATAGTCGCTGCACGCAAGGCAAAGAAGACTGGCCGGTGGTTCTGCGGCGGTGTGACGGGCGATGACGCGCGCGACTTTACGGTGAGTCTTGATTTTCTTGACACGGGCCGCTACGAGGCCACCGTCTATCAGGATGCACCCGATGCCCACTACAAGACCAACCCCAAGGCTTACACTATCACCAAGCAGACCGTTACTGCTTCCGACTCGCTCGAGGTGCACATGGCACCCGGCGGCGGATTTGCTATTTCGTTCAGAAAACTATAAATGATGACCGGCCTCAACGTTCCCGTCGCTTCGCGACCCTATTCCGGGCAAAGGTCACTTTTGAGGCCGGTCGTCATTCAATGACATACAAAAAGACATGAAAGTAATTTTTTCAATCGAATATCATACTCAGTGGGGCGAGAGCCTCGCGCTGGTTCTCGAAGACAAGAAGCACCCTATGAATTGGAGTGCCGGAGATATATGGACCGTGACCGTCGACAAAGTCAGCGCCGCGGCGCTGAAGAACTACGGCTACGTGCTGATGCAAGGCGGCCTCGTGACGCGCGTCGAATGGGACAACCACAGCCTCAAGGCTCCGGCAGGGACGAAGGTGCTGAACCTGCGCGACTCGTGGATCGACTGCCCGATCGAAGGTTGCCCGTTCCCGCGGAGACACATTGCCGAGAAGTTCGACCGTCCCGGCTTCAGGGGCGCCGGCATCGCCGTGCCGGTGTTCTCGCTGCGCTCGGAAAAGGACTTCGGCATCGGTGATTTCCGCGACCTCCACGAGCTCGTTGACTTCGCCGTATCGACCGGGCAGTGCATTATCCAGCTGCTGCCCATCAACGACACCACCCGCAAGGGTGAGTGGAAGGATTCGTATCCCTACAGCCCGGTGAGCAGTTTCGGTCTGCACCCGCTCTATATCCACCTGCAGGATCTCGGCATCAAGGAAGACAAGGCTTTCCTGGCAGAGCAGAAGGCTTTGAACGATCTTCCGGAGATCGACTATCCCCGTGTGTTCAAGGCCAAGATGGCCCTTGTGCGCAAGGCCTTCGAAGCCCGCGGCGCGAAGGATCTTGCTTCGGCTTCCTTCAAGAAGTTCTGCAAGGAGAACTCCTACTGGCTCGATGAGTATGTAGAGTTCTGCGCAAAGCGCGACTCCAATGAGCCCGACTACCACCGCTGGATCCAGTACCACCTCGACAAGCAACTGAGCGAAGAGGTGGCCTACGCCCGCGCGAAGGGGATCTCCCTTAAGGGTGACCTTCCAATCGGCGTGTCCGGCGACAGTGCCGACGCCTACTTCCACCCGCAGCTCTTCAATCTCGACTCGAGCGCCGGCGCCCCGCCGGACTATTTCTCGACCGACGGCCAGAACTGGGGCTTTCCGACCTACAACTGGGAGGAGATGGCAAAGGACGATTTCGCCTGGTGGAAGAGCCGACTCAGGAAGATGAGCCAGTACTTCGATGCCTTCCGCATCGACCACATCCTCGGGTTCTTCCGCATCTGGGAGATTCCCGCTGAGTACAAGAGCGGCCTTATGGGCCACTTCAACCCCGCGATGCCCTACAGCGCCGAGGAAATCTACAATATGCAGCTCCCTATCGACGGCCTCTTCCACGAAGATCCCCGCCATCCCGGATACTACCAGCCGCTTATCAATCCCGCATCCGCCGAGTTGCCGCAGTGGCAGCAGGAGCGTTTCGGCGCCCTCTACAACGACTTCTTCTACCACCGCCACGACGAGTTCTGGAGGCGCAACGCCGAGCGCAAACTTCCCGAACTGCTTAGCGCAAGCGGGATGCTCGCCTGCGGAGAAGACCTCGGCATGGTCCCCGACTGCGTACCCGGGGTGATGGATCACTGGAAGATACTCTCTCTCGAGATGGTCCAGATGGACAAGGGCCGCCCTTGGCCCTACCTCAGCGTATGCGCCACCTCCAGCCACGACATGGCGACCCTTCGCATGCAGAACGCCGAGGCCGGCAAGGGCGATCTCGCCCCGTGGGACCTTCGCCGGATTCTTTGGGACCACCTGAGCTCCGCTTCGATGCTTGCCATCTTCCCGCTCCAGGACTGGGTGGGGCTCGACGCCGACCTGCGCCGTCCCGACTTCGAAAACGAACGCATCAACCAGCCGGCCGACCCCAACCACCACTGGCGCTACCGCTTCCACCTCCCCCTCTCCGTGCTGAACTCCGAAAAAGCCTCCGAACTGCGTGTGCAGATCGAAGGCCTTGTGAGGGACTCCTATCGTTACTGTCAATAAAAAGTTCAGAGTAATAATCACTATCTTTGGGAAAAGGACTAATTATGAAACGGCTATTTTTGTCTATTTGCACGTCGTTTATCCTATTGTTGCCCGCCTTGCACGCACAACAATCGGCAAAAGGCATCGATTCGCCGGAATTAATTGTGCCTCAACGCAAAGAGTACCCCACTCTTGAAAGTGTCATACAACTCCAAGACTCTTTGGAGCGAAGTAGTCGCGCTCTTGCGTTTCGGGCAGGAAGCAGTAGAGACCTTTCACAATATGCCGTAGGCTCCATCCCTATTCAAGGGTCCGTCAGTCCGTCCGGGGCGCGAATATACAATATCCCTATTGCAAGAGCTCAGGGATATAGCCTCACTCCCAGTGTTTCCCTTGTCTATAATAGCCAGGCTGGCAACAACGTAGCTGGGTACGGATGGTCTATTGGGGGATTATCTGCCATTACCGTCAGAAATTCGAACCTCTTCTATGACGGAGCGGCCCAGGGAGGAGTTTTTGATTCCACCACCGCGAAATACGCCCTCGACGGTAACCCGCTCGTTACCTCTGATTCGGGCGTATCAGATTATTCTCTTGCTACTGCCAGAGGGAATATTTTGGTCAGCAAGCACACTAATGCATCCGGACAAGTGAGGTATTTCACTGCCCTGTACCCTGACGGAGGGACCGCCACTTTCGGATTCACAACCAACTGGTATCCCCAAAGCACCTACCCTATTTCTCTTCTTACCGACAAGGACGGAAATACCATTCATTTCTATTATACCCAAACGGGGAATTATTACTATATCAACTCCATCACATACGGCAACGGAGCACGAATCGATTTCACATATTCTTCTCGAAGCGATGTCGCTCCGTACCAATACTCATCCTACGGACAATCGCTCCCGTTCCCTCAAAAACTTCTCTCCGGGATTACCAGCAGAGATGGCAGTGAGACGATATGCGAGTATCTGCTTTCACATGAATATTCAGATGGCGTCTCGTTGCTTAGTGAAGTCCGTTGCCTCTCGGGAGGAGAAGATCTGCCTCCGCTGGAGTTTTCGTACGGAGACGGAAACCTTTATCCGGATAATCCACATTTCGACACCACCGCGGAAGAAATATTCAATTTACACTTCACAAAGTCTGATTCTCTCAGACTTGAATATCACCGCGGAAAACTCATTCCTTGTAATCCCAACGACGGAATAGTCGTTCTTCCAGCCTTAAGTACTTATACACAAGTCGACAGAAAGTGGGTGATTTTCCACGGCTACTGCTACAAGTACGGAAGCGCTTACGATCCACAGCAGGATATCCTTTGTAACGTTACAGCATATAATTTCTCGCAACAACGAAATATCAAAGCGGAAGCGGGATTTCAAACGATTGAGGCCGTAGACATAGACGGTGATGGCACTGATGAACTCGTGAAGATCAATAGTTCATCATCTTCGCAGGACGTCACGACCTATAAGATTACAGTATATTCCTTTGACACCTCGTTCGACTACTCTGCCACCTCCTTTACCGTTTCTGTCTCAGACGGGACACACAATGCCGCGTTCAACAATCCAGCCAAGAGTTTCTACCGATTCGGCAATTTCCGTGGTGACGGGAAAACGATGCTTCTAATCATGACCAAGCCCCATTCCAAGTTTGCCCTCATAGACTTGAATGCCGGAGTGAAGATTAGTGAAAACAGCTTATTTACCATAGACGAGGAATATAACAACCTGGTTATTACCGCTGATTTTGAGAATGACGGGAAGACGGATTTATGCCATATATCAGATTCCGGGATGGATGTCTATTCCCTATCCGATGCCTCAAGCACCTCATTCTCATTAAGAACCACCTACTCCGGGCTTACCCGGGATCTGCTGTATAGAGACACCGCCTTCGGCCGGTCTGGCCCGGTATCCAAGGCGCGTTTATATACTGTTGACCTGAATGCAGACGGTTATCTCGATATCGCCTCGGCTCCAGATGAACATTTAGAAACACCAACTTTGGTTCATCACCCAAGCCGGTGGAATTTTGCCCGGTTTAACGGGAAACAGTTTTCAATAGATACAACTTTCGTCAAGACAAGAAAACCTGACGATTCTATTGTTTTCCTTGATGTGGACAAAGACGGGCTTCCGGATATCCTGCATATACAAGACTCTCTGCTTTACTATTGTCCTAACGATAATGGTCGGTTCTCGGAATATAATAATTACTCTGGAGTTACGATTAATGCTTCATCTGATCTTATCCCAGGAGACTGCTCTTTGTATGGGACATCGGGGATTATCGCTGTAATGTCCGGCCCTTGGACCAGGCTATACGAATTCAGTCTTGACCACACCTCAAGAAGAAGTTTGACCCGAATGACGGACAGTTTCGGGATTATTCATACCAACACGTACCGCCGAACAGGAGGGTATACCGGCGCATACTTGATGGATCCTGGCAGATCTTATTCTGCTGCGTCAGGTTATTCTCGGCTCAGGGCCTCGCTCAATGTCCTTTACTGCTCTGCTGACTATAGCGCCTCCTTCCAGCCTATTACAAACACTTCCTACACTTACTGGGACGCCGTCTATCACACAAGGGGCCTCGGTTTCTGCGGTTTCGGGAAGATCCGGACGATGGATTACATCTCGAACGATGAAACCATCACCATCCTCGACCCCGAGAAATTCGGCGTGCCAACATCCGTCTCCGTCAGTAAGGTAGCGAGGAATGCCCCTTACTCCACCGTCACCAACACCTACGACTCCCACTCGACCACCTACGGTAAGCTCAATCCCAGGTTGACTCAAAGTATCTCCGTCGATTCCCTCACGGGGACAACATCCCAAACATGGTACACATACGGGGCTTACGATCTTCCGTCCACGATAATCCGGAGCAGCAGGTTGCAGGGCGGCATCGGGCAAAGGACAAGAACTGAACTGACATACTCCAACAGCATTTCCCCAGCACTGTATCTGATCGGCTCAGTCCTAGAAGAATCCTCAATCAGCGAAAACGACGGAGACCAACTGCACTCGTGGGTCGAACGTATAGTCAACACATATGATGCTTCTTTCCATCCGCTCACAAGCCGTCAATATGTAGGGATAGATTCCGCCACCAATCTCGTCTCTACCACCCGCCGCACCTACGACTCTCACGGCAACGTTACTTCCGAAAAGACCGCGCCTTTCAACAGCGCCGAGTTTGTCGGAGACTCTTTGGTCTATGACTCCAATGGCAGGTACCTTGTGAGTAAGACAGATGCCATTGGACTCACCTCTGTCTACTCGGGTTACAACAAGTTCGGCAAACCCACATCCGTCACGGACTATCACAATCATACCTCTGCCTACACCTACGACTCCTGGGGAAATCTGACTGGTACATCCTACCCCGAAGGGGGCTCCGGGCAGACGACTACCGACTGGGGCGGAGACGGCTTATACACGGTTACGCACACCGAGACGGGATCTCCCGAGACTGTCATCCACTATGATGCACTCGGGCGAGAGGTCAAGAGCGGCGTCAAGCGTTTCGACGGACAGTGGCAGTGGACCAAGCGGGAGTATGATGCAAGGGGAAGGCTTAGCCGTGTGTCCTTGCCTTATCGCGGGAGTTCTCCCGCCTATTGGAACACCTACTACTATGATGATTACGACCGTCCCGACTCCCTTGTCGAAGCCTCCGGGCGTGTGACCCGCTGGTCCTACTCCGGCACGAGTACCACCACCGTCAAGGATGGAGTCACCACTACCGTCACTACAGATGCACTCGGGCGGACTGTGGGCGTCTCTGATGCTGGAGGAACGGTCACTTACAACCTTCGGGACGACGGACAGCCTTCGTCAGTGGTGGCTCCGGGCAATATCGTCACAACCTTCACCTACGACGACTACGGACGTCGGACGCAGATGGTCGACCCGAGCCTCGGCACGGAGTCCGACTCCTTCGTCTGGAACGCCGACGGTTCCTCTTCGACTACTCACACCAATCGCAACGGAACTGTCACCACCGCCAAGGACAAGTACGGAAGAGTGACATCAGTCTCGCGCGCCGGGGAGTTCAATACGACTTACTCCTACGACACTTACGGGAGGCTGAACAGTGTGTCGTCCACCAACTCCACTGGCAAGCAGTACACCTACGATGCTTATGACCGCATAGCGACCCTCAAGGAGACCGTTCCCGATGGGAAGTGGCTCCAGAAGACCTACTCCTACTCCGCAGGAAGCGTCCTGTCGAGCATTGCCTATACAAGTCAGTCCGGGTACATCACCACCGAGAACTACACCTATGCGAACGGACACAACACGGGCATAACCGTTCCGAGCAGCGTGGGCGGAGGCCAGCTTACGGTCTGGTCCCTCGTCTCTGAGAATGACCTCGGACAGCCCACCGAGATAACCACCGGAGGGTTCAACAGGCAGTACGGGTTCACGGCATTTGGTCTGCCTACATATCGCAAGATGGACGACGGCTACATTCAGAATTACTCCTACCAGTTCGATCCGCTCACCGGAAACCTCCTTAGCCGCACAGATGAGTTCTTCCACAGAACGGAGTCTTTCACCTACGACAACCTCAACCGCCTTACGGGCATCACCCAAGGTGGAGTCACCAGGCAGATTGTCTACTCAGACAACGGTAACATCAACTCGATTGGCGGAGTCGGCACTCTCATCTACGGAGGTGGTGAAGGCGTAAGCCCCTATGAGGTCACCGGTCTTACCCCGGAAGCCGGCCAGCCCACCTACCGCCAGAGGAGTGTCACCTACAACTCCTTCGACAGGCCGGCATCCATAAGTGAAGGTACGTACCTCTCTTATCTTGAGTATTCGGCAGGCGGAGAGCGAGTCAAAATGGCGGTTCGTGACACGCTCAATACACATCTCCTCATACGTTACTATATAGGTTCCCGCTATGAGTACGACATCAATCCCGCCGGAGGCGTCATACAGAAACTCTACATTGGTGGCGATGCCTACTCCGCACCGATGGTGTGGATTAAGGACGACCTGGGGAAGAACGGCTTTTACAATATCGGGCGGGACTATCAAGGCAGCATCACGGAGATTACCGACACAGGCGGATCCGGCTATATGGTACATAATCGCTACGACCCTTGGGGCAGGCCGGTAAACCCCTCCACCGGGAATCTCTATCCGAACGACAATTGGCCTTATCTGTCGCTTGGACGCGGCTACACCGGTCACGAAATTCTCCCCTGGTTCGGCCTTATCAACGCCAACGCCCGCCTGTACGATCCTCTGCTCGGCCGCTTCCTCAGCCCTGACCCTTACGTCCAGGACCCTGACAATCCGCAGAACTTCAACCGCTATTCCTACTGCCTCAACAATCCGCTGAGGTATACTGATGAGAGTGGGGAGTTTGTAATTACTACGACGATTGCAGTCATCATTGCCGGCGCTACGATAGGTGCTGTGGTTGGAATGTACCAAGGGTATAAGATTGGTGAGAGTAAAGGTGCTGGCGGTTGGGCTATGGCTGGTTATATGCTTGGCGGTGGAATAATTGGAGGTGTTGCAGGGTTGGCTAGTGGCGTGGTAGGACTTGCCGCTGCTCCAGCTGTGGCTTCTGCAGGTTTGGGAGGGTTCATAGGTGGTGCAGTAACGGGAGGATTAACCGGGGCTGCTGCCGGATGGATAAATGGACTTGGATTTGGTCTCTTGTCAACTGGATCCATTTCGTCCTCGCTAAAATCTGCTGGAATCGGATTACTTTCAGGAACTCTCATTGGGGCTTTTATGGGCGGGACAATTGAAGGCGTCAGTGCCGCAATTAAGGGTAAGGACTTTTGGACCGGCAATCTTAAAATAAAAGCTCAGACAAATCACCATAATCCTCTTTCTTCGCCAAAGAATGAGATTGAGATACCCCCTATTGAATCCCCACGTGCGGTTGATAATGTCCCCAATGAATACTCTATTCGCTGGGAAACAGAGAATAATGGGACCTTAAGGATGGATGACTTGTCTCCTAAATTGTTATCAAAGCGACCGGAAATTATTGGATATAATAAGTCCTTAACATCTGGAAATACCTATCACGAATTTCCACGGTATTTTGATGAATATATTGTTAAATATGGCGCAAGTTATTCAAGGTTGAGTGATGGATCAACTTTTTTTACGATGACTGGATCAATTAATGACCAAAATGGTGTATACACTATTGGAATCAACGATTCTGGGATTATTTATCATAGATGCTTTTTCCCCCGTAAATAGTTTATTATGATGATCATTTGCTTGAAAAACATAAATGGAATAATTGAATTGATGTTACAAAAGAAAACAGAAATGGATGAGGCTAGTGTTTTCGCTCTCAGTATTAGGCATAATCCATTCTCTGTCGACATGTTTGTTTCTATATATGAGTCTGTTTTATACGGGTTCGTTATGGGCGTTAAAGAGATGCATTCGCTGCACAGGAATCGCCTGGTTTTGAGTTCTATTAATAGTGAATTAACTGTTCTTTTTACAATGGATGAAGCCGGCAGGATTGTTGCCGATGTAGAGGTCTTTGCTGGGTCAAACGGTTTATTGAAATTCAGCTTTGATTTTGACCAATCTTTTTTGCCAGAGATTATAACAGACGACAACTTTAGCGGGGAACTATAACATAATCAAGAAGTTTATAAATCTGAGTTTTGCTGCGTTTTATACATAATACTATGAGTAAACCCATCTCCCATTACCCATGTGCCATCCTACATTAGTCTGGCAAATCTAATCGGTTGACTCCCAAAAAACCTTTGTAATTACCTAACTTTCAATATTTTCAAAGAACTATTTTGAATTTTTACCGGACACACATGTAGTTATATCAATAAATGATAAAGAGTTCAGAATAACAGTCATTCACGTGAGTTCGACGAATTATAACGAAAGAAGGATAGTTGAATAAGGCTAGATTCGTAGGGACGGACGCGTTCTACATCAATCGTCGGCTTCTTCGGGAAGAAGGAACTGGCCGCCAGAACTACCTAAGTTTCTTCCTCGAAATCATAGCGACAAAATTCTTGATATAAAAAAGGTTCGAAGTAGGCTTAGGCTAGCGCTTGAGACAACTGCCAACATCAACAGCGACAAAGCCTCCGAGCTGCGTGTGCAGATCGAAGGCCTTATAAAGGACAGTAATCGCTACTGCTGATATAGAAGCTTGGGGCAAAGAACCTCAAGCTTTTTTTATTATCTTTGAGAAGGAGTTTTGCTGGATTCTACTCTGAAGTGCAACGCTTTGAAGCCTGACAGTATAACTTTACTGTCATAAATAGAAAAGCGATAGAGGATGGGATACAAGCATTTGACAAGGGAGCAGCGATATACGATTGAGGCGTTGTTGCAGACGCCTTTGGCGAGAGAAGTGGAGACATCCTTTCAAATCTCGAATCTTCAGAACTTAGTGGAATGTGGCCGTTATGTCATAATTATGCCAATGAAACTTATGAATTAGCTGGTTCTATTTGTATAGGAATTATTACAGGACGTTGTACAATAACTATAGACTCATACGCCCCTATGGTGCCTACGTGCCCGACGTATATTGCCCCAAAACCATGACAAAAGAGACCAAATATACCTTTTCAAAAATAATCTTTTTCGTTAGTCTAGTCTTATTTGTTGTGACGCTTCTGTTTTTTATTTGGCAACAAATAATAAACGTCGAACTATTACGCAATGGGGCTCCAGCAGTGGCGACTATGATTCATAGAGATGGTGGTAATGCGTACTATGATATTGAATATGATGGTGTATATTATACTGGATCTATAAAGTTATCTAAGTCGGCCATGAGACGTTTTTTACCCGGGGAAAGAGTTGAAGCATTAGTATTACCGGAGAAATTAGAATATGATAAAGAACAAACTTTTCTCCGTCATCATATGGTGTTTCTTCGCCCGCTTCCTCCCTCCCAACAGGACATTACGAAAGAGCGCGAAAGAATTGATTCGATGTATAATTGTATAGGGCGTCCTTGATATAAACTAATGTGGTGACCTGCCGTACCTGGGCATGTACAGCTCCGGGGGCTAACCGGATTGTCGTAGGAAACAATAATTCATGGTATTATACCCCTGACCATTATCATACTTTTTATTTGTTTAAACCATAATGCATTATTATGTTTCATTATCTAAGCCTCTCGGAGATCCAGGAACTTGTCAATAGTAATATAAATGATGTATTCGTAAGTATTGATCACAATGCCAAAGGCGAGAGAGGCCTCATTGACACTATCGCCATCGCCCTAAACAGTCCATATAAAGATGATAATTGGGATGGGATAACCGAAGTTCTGATTGATCCGTTTTGGTTAAATGATCAGGTAGTGAGGATAATCCACTACGAACTACCTGATTTGTCAGACGACGAAATGAGGGTTTATTTGTCAATACTGAAATACATCAGCGATGAGTGGAGCAAGAAGGAAGACTTTCGCCCTGGGGCACATTGTCCGGATTTAATTATTTATTTTCGCTCCGATCTTAAAAATGAGATTGATCAATATTAATGGAATGCTCTTCTTAACCACCTCCCGCTCTCGGTGCTGAACTCCGAAAAAGCCTCCGAACTGCGGGTGCAGATCGAAGGCCTTGTGAAGGATAGCGGAAGGTACTTAGGCTAAAGCCGGAGATACATAAGCGTGAACCTTGCTCAAACGACGCTGTATATCGGCGTCGTTTCTTGCTTTTTGCATAGTATAATCAGCTTGCAGTCCCATCAGGAGGTCAGCTGATATGCCCAATGCCGTTTCGACATAGAGCGCGACGGCGGCAGAAAGCGGACGTCTCTCATTGAGAATGTCATTAAACATAGTGTATGGCACTCCGATACATTCGGCAAAAGCCTTCTGCGGAATACCTCTGGCAATAAGTTCATCTTTGATAACCTCGCCGGGATGAGTTGCATTGAAAGTTTTGTGCGCCATAGTACAAGTCAGACAAATAATCCTTAGTGAAAACAATCTGCATCTGTATGTTTGTCTGCGCAAATATACAAATTTTTTTTCAAATAATACACTTATTTAGTGTATCGAAAATCTTTACATCTGGCAACATCAACAGCGACAAAGCCTCCGAGCTGCGTGTGCAGATCGAAGGCCTTGTGAGGGATAGCGGAAGGTACTTAGGCTAGTCTTTCGCGATGGTCTCGCGCATCTCGGTATCGGCCTGGATGTTCTTCATCCGATAGTAGTCCATGATGCCGAGATTGCCGTTGCGGAAGGCCTCCGCCATTGCGAGAGGCACTTGGGCCTCGGCTTCGATGACCTGGGCGCGGGCTTCCTGGGCCTTTGCCTTCATCTCCTGCTCGAGGGCGACAGCCATTGCGCGGCGCTCCTCTGCGCGCGCCTGGGCAATGTTCTTGTCGGCATCGGCCTGATCCATCTGAAGGACGGCGCCGATGTTCTTGCCCACGTCAATATCGGCGATATCGATCGAGAGAATCTCGAATGCCGTGCCGGCGTCGAGGCCCTTGCCGAGCACGACCTTACTGATTGAATCCGGATTTTCGAGCACTTCCTTGTGACTCTCTGCCGAACCGATCGAGGAGACGATACCCTCGCCAACTCGGGCGAGCACGGTCTCTTCGCCGGCGCCGCCGACGAGCTGCTTGATGTTGGCGCGCACGGTCACACGGGCCTTGGCGATAAGCTGGATACCGTCCTTAGCCACTGCCGTTACGGGAGGCGTGTTGATAACCTTGGGATTGACCGACATCTGCACAGCTTCGAACACGTCGCGGCCGGCGAGGTCGATGGCGGCGGCCATCTTGAAGTCGAGAGGGATATTCGCCTTGTTGGCGGAAATAAGGGCCATGACCACCTTGGAGACATTGCCCTTGGCGAGATAGTGGGCCTCGAGTTCGTTGGCCTTGAGGGAAAGACCGGCCTTGGTGCCGGTGATGAGGGCCATTACGATAGTATTGGGATTGACACCCCTCCAGCGCATGAGCACGAGATGGATGAGGCTCACTCTGACGCCCGACAGGATTGCCTGGAACCAGAGCGGTACGGGGAAGAACCAGAGAAGGATGATGAGGGCGACTACGATGATCGCACCCCAGATGATGATTTGGGTCATATGAGGGTTATTTTATGGGTTTTACAAATACTTCGTTGTCTTCGACTGCCGTGACCTCGACCTCCACGCCGGGGTCAACGAACGATCCGTCGGCATTGTGGGCCTCGCAGGTGACGCTCTCGAATTTGACCTTTCCGATAGGCACGAGGCGCGAAAGTGTCACGCCCTTGTCACCGACGGAAACCTTCTCCACTTCGGTATTGGCCTTGACGTCGATCTGCTCGTTTTGCTCCAGCCTCTTCCATGTCTTTCCCCTGAGCATGATAATAAAGAGAATTATAACGATGACTGCCACCACCGCGGTAACGATGGTGCCCGTCTTGGTGTCAACCTTGATGAAGGCATAGACACATGAGCCCACGAACGAAGCCAGACCGACTATGCCGGCAAAGCCCATTCCGGGAGTAAGCAGAAATTCTATCAGCATCATGAGGATACCGAGAAGTACGAGTGAAATGATAACGAGAGTAGGATTCATATCGCTTTATTCGTCAAATATGATTGTTATTCTGGGTCCGTAAGATTTCTTGGTGAAGGGGAAAGAGCCCTCAACGCCGGCTGTTACGATGTCGCTTTCGCTGATCTCGCGCGAGGCGGCCCGTTCGCTCAGGATCTGCTCTTCAAGACTGGCCTTTTCGGCAAGAACGGCATCGAGCTCGGCCTGAATGGTCGGACGCTCCTCCGGAGTGACGGCGTCGAGCTTGCGGCGCAGCTCCTGCTCTTTGTCCGCAGCGGCCTGATAACGCGACTGCAGGCCGTCGGCCGAAGATTCTATGGTCCGATTGTCTTTTACGGGAGCCAATTCGGCGATCTTGGCCAAGTCCTTTGGCTTTGCCACCGCCCGATAGGCTGGTGTTTCTGTATTGCGGACCACGTAAACATGGACGTCTTCTCCGTCGGGCCCGAGCCCTCTCGTAGAAGCGAATACGCTGTACTGCCCGTCTTCCGTCCTTACGAAGAGGAAATCGTCGAAGGGAGACGAATACGGGAAGCCCATGTTGTGGGGCTCGCCCCATTCGCCAAGCCGCTCATCCCAGTCGCTGTAGTAGAGGTCAAGCCCGCCGAAGCCCGGCAGGTTCTTGGACGCGAAGTACATGCGGTTGCCGTCGACCATCGGGTAGTACATGTCGAGCGAACTGTCACGGCTGAGGTGCAGCTCTGTTTCGTCTCCGGTATAGTAGACGGCAGGGGCACCGGCGACAGGCCTCCAGGATTTATCCGGGAGCGGGTAGTATAGGAAGAAATCGTCTGCGCTGAAAAGTGCGCGCGCAACGACGTTGAGGTCGGGGACTTTCTGCGTGTGGGTCCGGGCATAGTCGGCCTGACGGCGGCGCTCGGCGATTATCGCCTTGAACTCGCGGTCTGAGCAAAGCTTTTCCGCTTCGAGGAAACTCTCGTAGGCCTTTGCGAAGTAGTAGCGGTCGCTGTAGTCATTGCCCTTTTCGACGAGCTCGTCAACCCTGGCGGCAAGCCGGTTGAGGCTGTCCTGGCGGGCGACACGCAGACTGTCGGCGCGTTGTTGGGCCCGTAAAATGCTATCCTGGCGCATCAGGAGGCTGTCGGCTATGCGGCGGGCGAGCGCGATGCTGTCTACCATTGAGAGGTAGGCCCTTTCGTGGGCGGTAAGCTCAGATTGTGAGGCGGCAGAGTCAGGCTCGGGCAGCAGAATCAGGGTTGAGTCGCTGACCATCCTGACCCAGAGGCTGTCGCGGGCGGGGGACTTGACAGGATGCTGAGACTGGGCGGCGGCCGAAAAAGAGAAGGCGGCCGGCGCGGCAAACGCAAGCATTACCAAAATCTTAGTGGCCAGTCCTTTCATTACCCCATACGTGTGTAGACTACAAAAATAGCAAATAAGATGATTAGTCCTTTCTTTGTGCGAAAAAATTGTTTAAATTTGCGGGCTTATTTTCGGACAGTACGAAATATAAATTTTAAAATACAACAAAACTATTATGCAAAGTAAAGGCGCAATCAGACTCGTAGCGATTCTTCTCGCCATTGCGTGCATCTGGCAGCTCTCCTTCACAGCCGTGACCAGCATCATGGAAAAGAAGGCTGACAAGTATGCCGAGAAAGCGGTCGAAGCGTTCGATCTGTCAAAAGTTGCTGCTGAGGATCAGGCTTACGCGCTTGACTCCATCAGGAAGCACCAGAGCAGGTGGTACACAGACTCCATCTCCTCTGAAAAAGTCTATTTCGGATTTACCTACAAAGACGTTAAGGCAAAGGAAATCAATCTCGGTCTGGACCTCAAGGGCGGTATGAACGTCATGCTCCAGGTACAGCTTGAAGACCTCGTGAAGGCCCTCGCCGGTGAGCACACCCCCGAGTTCAATAAAGCCGTCTCCCTTGCCAAGGAGCGTTCTGTCAGCAGCCGCGGCGACTTCATCACCCTCTTCGCCGATGCGTGGAAAGAAGTCTCCAACGGCCAGAGGCTTGCTCAGATTTTCGGCACATACGAAATGCGTGAGCGCATCAAACCGGACAGCACCGACGACGAAGTCATCGCCGTCATCCGTGAAGATGCAGAGGCGGCTATCGCCAACTCTTTCAACGTCCTTCGCAACCGTATCGACCGTTTCGGCGTAGCTTCCCCGTCCATCCAGAAACTCGGCAACACCGGACGCATCCTCATCGAACTTCCGGGCGTGAAAGAGCCTGAGCGTGTGCGTAAACTCCTCCAGGGCACCGCATCCCTCGAATTCTGGACCACGTATGAGAACTCCGAGATTGCTCCCTATCTCGAGGAGGCCAACGAAGCTCTCGCACGGCTCGCAGGTTCGCAGGACACACCTGCAGCCGCTCCCGCAGCATCTGACGATGTCGTAGCTCAGGAGCTCGCTTCCCAGAACGCATCCTCTTCGGAGGCTGACGCCTTCAGGAAGGCCAACCCTCTCTACGCCGTCCTCACCCCTTCGCAGTCGCGTCAGGGCGCCCTCATCGGTTATGCCAACGCCGTCGATACCTCCAAGGTGAACGCTCTCCTCAGGGAGACCGCTGACATCTTCCCCGCAGACTTCCGCCCCATGTGGTCGGTCAAGCCCTCGCAGTACGTAGGTGTAGACAATGTCTATGAGCTCATCGCCATCAGGGCCAATTCCCGCGACGGTAAGGCTCCCCTCGACGGCTCGGTTGTCACCGACGCCCGCGTTTCGTACAACAACCAGCGCGGCACCGGCGCTCCTACCGTCTCGATGTCGATGAACGCCGAAGGCGCCAACATCTGGGCCCGCCTCACCAAGGACAACATCGGAAGGCAGATCGCCATCGTTCTCGACGGCACCGTCTACTCCTACCCTGTCGTCAACACCGAAATCACCGGAGGTAACTCCGAGATCAGCGGCAACTTCGACGTGGAGGAGGCTACTGACCTTACCAACGTCCTCAAGTCCGGTAAGCTTCCCGCCCCTGCAACTATCGTCCAGGAGCAGGTCGTCGGCCCGTCCCTCGGTGCCGAGTCGATCCGCGCAGGTCTTATCTCCTTCATCATCGCATTCATCCTCGTCCTCCTCTACATGATCTTCTTCTACAAGGGAGCAGGTCTTGTGGCCGACGTCGCACTTCTTACCAATGTCGTATTCCTCTTCGGCACCCTCGCAGCATTCGGAGCCACCCTTACCCTCCCGGGTATTGCCGGTCTGGTCTTGACGCTGGGTATGGCCGTTGATGCAAACGTCATTATCTATGAGCGTATCAAGGAAGAGCTCAAGGCAGGCAAGGGTCTCGGAAAGGCTATCCACGACGGATACCAGAACGCCTACTCCGCCATCATCGACGGTCAGGTGACCACCCTCCTTACCGGTATCGTGCTCTTCATCTTCGGTTCAGGTCCTATCCAGGGCTTCGCTACCACCCTCATCATCGGTATCATCACTTCCGTGGTTACATCGATCTTCATCACCCGTATCATCTTCGACGACCGTGTGAGCAAGGGTAAGAACGTTTCCTTCGAGACCGACCTCACCAAGAACTTCCTCAAGAACACCAAGGTCAATTTCCTTGGCGGACGCAAGTGGTCCTACATCATCTCCGGAACTGTCATCGTACTCTCCATCTGCTCGATCGTGTTCAAGGGCTTCACCTACGGTGTTGATTTCACCGGCGGCCGTACCTATATCGTACGCTTCGACAAGCCTGTCGTAGCTGAGGATGTCCGCGCTGCTGCTGTCAACGTATTCGCCGCTGCCGCTGAGGCCGACGAGACCGTTGGCAACGCCTCGGTTGAGGTTAAGCAGTATGGTGGCGACAGCCAGATGAAGATCACCACTTCCTACAAGTACAAGGATGAGTCTTCGGCAGTCGATGCAGAGATCGAAGGCATGCTCTATGAAGCTCTCGGCGGATTCTACTCAGAGCCCGTCTCCTTCAGCGAGTTCACCTCGACCCTCGACAACCCCAACGGTATCATCAGTTCCGACAAGGTCGGCGCTTCGATCGCAAGCGACATCAGGCGCAACGCTATCATCGCCGTCATCATCGCCCTCCTCGTAATCTTCGGCTACATCGCATGGAGGTTCAAGGGCTGGGCCTGGGGTCTTGGCGGTGTCGTTTCGCTTGCCCACACGGCTATCATCATCATCGGATTCTTCTCGTTCTTCTCTGGTATCCTTCCGTTCAACCTCGATGTCGACCAGACGTTTATCGCCGCTATCCTGACGATCATCGGTTACGCCATCAACGACAACGTGGTTATCTTCGACCGTATCCGAGAGAACCTGCAGCTCCATCCCAACGATGACTTCAAGGACACTGTGAACAAGTCGCTCAACGCTACCCTCACCCGTACGGTCAACACCTCGGTTTCTACCCTCCTCCCTATGCTTGCAATCGCAATCTTCGGCGGCGAGTCCATCCGCGGTCTGTCGGTAGCCCTCTGCCTCGGTGTCGTTATCGGTACCTACGCATCCATCATGATCGGTACTCCTATCATGGTTGACACCGTTCTCAAAGCCAAGAAGAAAGCTGAGAATAAGTAATTCTCCTCGGCTTAAATTAATTACTCTGAAAACCGGCTCTTTCGAGGGCCGGTTTTTTTGTGCCTTCCCGGCAAGACATCTGTGCTTATCTTTGAAGTTTTTTCGCGATTTTTGAGGCAGTTTTTCTCGGCAAGGAATCCAAAAAAACTTCATTTTTTTCGTAAAAAATAATGAAATGTAAATCAGGCCGTTACAGAGTAAAGTGGCGGTTGGTCGGAATTTTAGTTTACTGAAAGTAATATTGTATAAGTTTTTAAATGATGACCACGAAAAACCAAAAATAAAACAGCTATGAACAAAACGATGATCAAGAAGAACATTTCCGATGTTCGCAATTCTCTTAAACTCACACAGGCCGAAATGGCCGAAAAAATCGGCATCTCGAGGCAGGCCTACATCAATCTCGAAAACGGCAAGACTTCGCCGATCAATAAACAGATAAGCAAGATGGCCGAGGAATGCGGGATCACCGAAGAAAAAATTCTATTCGGCGTCAGCCATGCCGAGATGGAAGCCTCACAACTTCGCGAGGCCGAGGGACTGAGAGACAGGCTCGCAGCTCTTGAACAGGACAACGACAGGAAGATTAACGAGATGAAAGACAAGCTTGACGTACTCACCCAACTCGTGTTTTCAGAGAGGCAGCACGTAAAGACTCAGGAATTGCTCATCAACGAACAGCGTTCAATGATCACTAAACTCACCCACGAAAACTCAGATCTCAAGCAACAGCTCCGCAGAAAGCGCTAACATTTTTAGCGACAATCCCGCAGTTGTCCGACTCTGTTGACATCTATCTTCAAAGGTGGCGGCCCTCCCCGGGCGGCCGCCTTTTTTCGACCCGGTTGTGCGTCCTCCTCCATTCCGTCACCGCCAGCTCCTCCACCATTCTATCCGACCACTTAACTGTCCTCCCAGACCCCGACCTTGATGCTCGCCCCGATCTGGCAACTTCTCTGGCCGTGCCACCCCTCTCCGACACCATCTCCCACATCCTCTCCTACTCCCTCTCCTAGATCCTCTCCGTCATCGCCGGCTCCGACCGGCGATCTTCTGATAAAAATTTATACTACTCTACCCCCTAACCGCATCGCCCCGCGAAGCCTTCGCGTGTG
>OCTW011592144.1_pt1 | contig 31212 bp, 44 predicted proteins | sample 1539671 | NCBI WGS metagenome assembly OCTW01 (sample SAMN02144230, study PRJEB22623) | gut metagenome | biome: sheep rumen | host: Ovis aries | place: New Zealand | reverse complement strand
GACAGCGAATAGCAGCATCCTTTCGGCACCGTGATGATCGCCGTGGATGTGACGTTGAAAAACTCTTCAGCCGCCGCCGGGGTGACGATGGCCCGGCTTGTCAGCCTGGGCTCACCGTTCACCGCCAGAGCCACCGCAATGGGACCCGTGCCGCCTTCCGGCAGGGCGATGTTGCCATTGAATGTGACCTGATACCGGGCAAAGCAGTTGTTGGTTTTCCCACAGAGAGTAAAGATCCCCGTCTCGTCCTCGTGGTAGACATAGCCGTTGCGGCATGGGATGGAGGCCGTAAAGATCGCAGGATTGTTCAGTGCAACCTGCTGAATCGCATTAGCCAGATACTCAGCCATGGTTCACACCTCCGTTAAAACGCGCCAGTTCCGCAGCCGCAGCCGCAGCCGCAGCCGGGGGCCATAGTGTTCTGCGGGCACGTAAAAATCGGGGTGCGTCCATATACGGGTGTGCTGGGCACCGGGCAGGAATTCAGCCGGTTGTACAGAGCGTCCACCTCGTTGGAGAAGCCCTGCTGGATGAATGCATTCTGCGCCGTCTGGCTCTCACGCAGAGCCGCCATATTCAGCTGGTTCTGCAGGCCCACATTCTCACGCTGCGCCTGCGCCAGCTGGTTCTTCACGCCGTCCAGCTCCAGGGCACAGAGCTTGTCCAGGATCTTCTGGGTGTTGTCCGCATTCGCCTGGCGGGTCGCGCACGCTTCGGTCGCGATGGTGTACTTGGTGTCGGCAATCGCCGCGCGGTTCTCGCAGCAGCACTCCTGCTGTGCGCTCTGGATGCCGTACAGCTGCTGCATGTTCGCGATCTGACGGCCGTTGGCAGCAATTTCCGCGCCATAGAAACCATCACGGACCGCACCGGTCACACCGTTTCCGGTTTCGCAGATCTGCCGGCCGATCCCGGCCAGGCCCAGCTGGACATCACCAAATCCGCGGTTTACGTCAGAGCGCAGGTCGCCGATCTGGGTGTTCAGCTGCTGATCCCGGAAGCCATCACTGATGTGCTGGCTGTTGTTGAGCCAGGGATACAGGTAATCCAGGCCGAAGCCGTTCATGGCGCCGCCCATCATCCAGGGCATCATGCCGCCGCCGAAGCCGCCGCCGAATCCCCAGCCATTGCCGCCGATCAGCAGCAGGAGGATGATCCAGGCCCAGTCTCCGCCGAAAAATCCGCTTCCGCCGTTGCCGTAACCGCTGCCGTACATCGGCTGCACAGGCATCACCATGCCCGTGCCGTTTTCGTCTGTAAGTGCCATTGTTATCAGATTCCTTTCGATTTTATTTATCCAAAACGGTTATGCGCACTCACCGAAAGGGATCATTTTAAAAATTAAGCGTTTTTCTTTAATTGCTCGTCAGCAACTAAAGCCGCTTTTACTTGCCATTACCGCCCCAGCATCTTCATCACCATCTGCAGGCGCTGGTTCCCAACCTGGCCGGTCCGGAGAAGGTGCTGTGTGATCTGCTTCGGATCGCTCATCCCGGCAGGAATATTGAATCCGCGCTGCTTCAGGTAGGAGGCCGGGTTCTGCTGAATCCTGCCCATTTCCGTCCGCATATCCTGAGGACTCACCTGGTTCTGGCCCAGTCTGTCAAAGATGCCCATTATTCTTCCTCCTTTTCCGGTGCTGTTTTCCGGCCCGTTTTGGCCGTTTTCAGCGCGTCTGCGATCAGCGCGGCCACTTCGTCACGCCGCACGTAATCCTCCGGATTCAGCGGCTGGACAGGCGGCGCTGGAGGCCGTTTGTCGTAGATATCAAATGTCACCTGGCCGGTGACGCTCACCGCCTTTACCGCGATAAATGAATCGTCACTTCCGATGATCATCTGCGTCTGCCCGGCGCCCACCGGGAATTCCTCGGCGGCTTTTTCGTTTGCCGCCGGAACTACCTCCACCATGCGGCTGCTGGGCTGCTGGTTTGCTGAGGACATTTGTGTCCCCTGCACCTGGTGCTGCTGTGCCATGAAGCGCATGTACACCGGGTCCTGGTAGTACTGCTGTCCGGGGTAATCAGGCACGAACTGTCCGAACTGGTTGACCATTGCTTATCGCTCCTTTCGCCAGTAAAATGCCGGGATTTCCCGGGAAGAGTCCCAGGCGTCCCAGACCAATCCGTCCCGGATCGTGCACACATGGTTTCCGGTTCCGACCACGTACACGCCATCCGGGTGATCCTCCGCGAACTGCTCCATGGTGTAGCAATCCGGGCAGCTGTTCGATAGGTTGTGGCGGTAGAAGCCGTTCTGCCGGAGAACGGCTCCCCATACGGAATTGCTGGACGGCATATCACCCATCCGATATCCGGCTTCCGCGATCACGGCGTATGCTTCCTCCCAGGTGATCCCCAGGGCCGCGGCAATCGCCCGCACCGCGCAGTCACCAACCGCGCGGCCAGCCGGGTTTGGGTTATATTTCCTCCATCTGTTCACGGTTCGATTCCTCCACACTCTCGACATACAGCTCGAATTCCCGCGGCTGACCCTTGTACCTGCGTGCCATAAAAAGCGCCACTTCCCGTGTCATCCCGCAGTCGATCAACCGTGCCACCAGCTTGTTCATACGGAGTCCTCCTGTTGCCATCATTCTGACCGATTCCGGCGGTTTTCACGAGGTTGCACGCGTGCGAGTTTCGTGCAATTTTCGTGTAAAAAGGCACAAAAAAAGAAGGCCGCCGCAGCGACCTCCTTTCCATGGTTATTCTGTTAATGGTTCACCGGACTGGGCTTCAGCAATCCATGGAGACGTTTTGCCATTTCATCAATCAGTTTGAAGTGCTCGTCCTGACACTCCTTGCAGATCCACAACTCTCCGGGATCATACGGTCTTCCCGTCTCGATGATTTTCCCGCAGAACCTACACCACTGCATTTTTGTCACCGTCCTTTGGCGAAAAGTACTCCGCAAGTTTCGCATTGCTGATCTCTATCCAATTTCCGAGCGGTTCTTGTTCAAGATGCACTTCGCAACCGAGATAGTTGGCACTTGTTCTTCGGAAAATGTCACCTTTCCACACATAGCATTTCTTGTCTTCGTACTCATGCCCGTCCTCATCGAAGTACGGCAATGCAAAGCTCTTTGTGCATCTGTAAAATGTAAAGCATTTACTTTTCTCCATTTCCATCTGCTTCTCTACCTCGTCTATTATTCTGTCGGCCTGTCGAATGCCTTCGTTTGCAAAATCTGTTGTTATGTCGGGCATCCAACTTCACCGCCTTTTCCCGTCAGCGCAGAACCAGTCTAATTCATGGTCTATACCTCCGCACTTGACAAATGGCAACATTCCCGGCGCCGCAACATAAGCTCCATTTTGGCAATCCTTGCATCTGACAATCGCTTCCTGCTTCAGCAGGTCGATGGCATCCTCAAACGCACACCGCACAAAATCCACATAGAATGTAGGCTCATCTATTTTTGATAGAATATCAATGGCTTTTTCAGACTCTTTGATAACCTTTCCCCTGTCAATCATTCCCCGTCACCTTTCTTTTGTTTCCTCCTGGCGCCGATGTAGTTCCCGCTTTTTACCCGGAAATCCGGATACTCTGCGTCCTTCGGCACGAACCAGTCCCGGCCGATCTTCACAGCGCCGGGGAGATTCCCCCGCCGGCACTTGTCCGCCACCGTGATCGTAGCCTTGCCGATCTTCTTCGCGTACTCCGCAATCGGCAGCATTTCCTCCAGGTTCATCTTCTCATCATCTCCTTTTAATATCCTTCTTCATATCGGTCGATCGCGTTGAAATTCCCGTCCCGGCTGTAAAACCGGATATCTTCCGGGTATCCTTCCTTCCTGGCCCTTTCCCGCCCGTATTTCAGGCAGTCGTTCCATGTCGGCCTTTCCCTGAATACCTTTTCCGGACCTTTTGCCCATCCAAAGTAAGGCCCCTTTGTGCTCTGGCAGCACTGCCACCAGAATCCGTCCCGGTCTTTGTGCGTGTTTTCGGTGAAAATCACCGGCCGGGTTTCCACACCTGTCCAGTCTTCCTTGCAGAAATTCTCCTTCCTGCAAATGCAGCTGATCTGGATCACCCATCCCTTTACGCCTTTCTTCTGCTCTTTCAGCGGAATCTCCGGCGTTTCGTATTCGTCCATCAGCTGGAAGATGGAAATCTGCGTCATCTGGTCCATACCGGCCACCCGCGCTTCCTGTCAAACCGTGCCAGTACTTTCATCATCTCCGGCGGCATCCGCAGAAGTGCCGCAAATTTCAGCTCATCCGGTACACCGTAGAATGCTTCCGCGATGCTGCCGGCGATGCAAGCCAGGGTGTCTGAATCCCCGCCCAGGGAGACGGCCGTCCGGATCACGTCCTCGAAGCTGGTTCCATCCAGGAATGCAGTGATCGCTTCCGGCACCGTTTCCTGGCAGCTTTCCACATGATGGTATCCGGGCCGGATCTCGTCGCATGTCCGGCTCAGGTCGTATCCGTACTGCGTTTCGATCCGGTTCCGTATAAACCCCTTGTCAGCGCCTTTCCTTGCCAGCCAGATCGCTTCCGCCGTGGCACAGGCTCCCTTTATCCCTTCCGGGTGATTGTGCGTCACAAGGGCCGTTTTTTCGGCAATCATGCGCGTGTCCCACAGGCTTTCAAAAAGCCAGCCCACCGCGGAGACTCTCATGGCTGCTCCGTTTCCGAAACTGTTGTATGGTTTCGGGTCTTCTTCATCCAGCCATTTCGTGAACATAGCCCCGTATCCGGCGAGAGGATACTTTCTGCCCCAGCTCTGCATGCTCCGGACAAGCCATCCGTCCAGATTTGCCGGATCTGCATCCCCTTCATCCATCCAGTCCATCAGCGCTTCGGCGACCGCAATAGTCATCACCGTGTCGTCCGTGAAGTCGCTTTCTGCAGAAAACAGATCAAACTCTTTCGTCTTGGTTCCCAGGTCAAACTCAAAAGGGGAGCCGATAATATCTCCTAAAATCGCGCCGTACATGAAATCCTCCTTCATTCTATCACTGCAATGCAATTTTAACAACGGAAAGCGCCGGGGAAAAGCCGCCCCGGCCCGGCATGTCGTACATCAGCGAAGATCAAGGATGAAATCCCGGCCCATCCTGGTCTTGCACTCCTCAGGGGTTTCTCCCTTGCTGTTCTTGCCGCACTTTGGGCAGGTGGCATTCGGCATCACTGTTCCGTAGAAAAAACCGTCACTGTAGCCCCAGCCTTCCTGCTCATGCCCGCATAGCTCGCACTTGTAAACTGCCTTGAAATCGTTCCGATGCCGGTATGTTTCCTTGACAATTATCACGCCGCGTTTTCCTCCTTCCATTCCTTCAGCTTCCGCGCGTTCTCGCGCTCGATCTCGTCGTGGATCTTCAGTTTCTCCTTCATGGTCATGGTGTTTGCCCTCTCTTTCTCCGGTGTCTGGCACCGGCTGCAAGGGGCGGCGTGCGCCCCCTGTCTGCCGAAGTCAGGCCGCCTGGCGCCATGCCGCGTTTCCGGTCAGGTTCTTGATCATGTGTTCTCTCGCGGTCCTGAATTCGTCCCCGATCAGGCCCATCCTCAGGAGCCAGGTCCGCATCGCGTATTTTTCGTTCTCCGTCTGCTGCTTGTTCGGGCTGATCGTCCGGGCCGTCTTGGCTGCTTCGCTCATCGCCAGCACCAGCTGGATGTATGCTTTCATCTTGCCGGCGTGAATCCCGCCTTTGCTTTCTCCGTGCGGATTGCTGAATTGGAATAGCCGGAATTCGACCGTTCCTTTGGTGAAGCTGGCGTGAAGGTTCAGCATGTGGTACCGGCTGTCGTTGTAGTGGGCCGTCTGCCCGTAGGTCGCGTGGTTTCCTTCGTACCAGATCTTCCTGAGCTCGTCCATGGTCTTCGGCTTTTCCTTGTTCAGGCGGTTCAGGAAATCCGGGTTGACCGTCTTGCAGTAGGTGGCCGTTCTGCTCTGGTCAATCCAAATCGCCCGGCCGATCTGTTCTTCGTGGGCCGCCATCATGTTGGCCAGGTTCCGGAGGCTTTTCGCGTCGTGGTTCCGTCCGTCCAGCCCCTTGAGCCCTACGTGGATGTGCACCCCGCATCCGCGGTTCGGGCTGCTTTTCATCCCGGCCTTGCGAAGCTGCCGCAGAAGCTCCAGGAAGGTTTCGAGGTCGTCGTAGGTGAGGATCGGCGTCACCAGCTCGCATTTCTGGTCGTCCGGTCCGTGAATGCTGGCGTCGCGCTGGAATTTCCACTCCATGTTCTGCTGGTCCCATGCGCTCCAGGTGTAGTATCCGTTCGTGTTCGCCGTGTAGGCGTACCGCCCGGTTCCGAAAAACTCCGCCGCAACCTTCGCGGCATCTTGCCGGGTAATATTGTTTCCTTCCACCTCGACCCCGAAGGTCTGAGCCTTCATCCCGGCGATCTGCTCCATCGTCTTGTTCTTCATCGTGTTTGCCCTCCTGTTCTTTCCTGTTAAACCCGGCCGGTTCTGACCGTCCGCAGCTTGTAAATCTCGGCGAAGGTGGCGCCGTCCAGCTTGATTCCGTATGCCAGCTCGATGGCCAGCTGTGCGTCGAATCTGTTCTTTCCGTTCGCGCTGTAGGTCTTGCCGTTCTTGGTGAATGTGTAGGTCGTGTGCATCGTGGTTCCTCCTTCGGGTTTCCCCTTTTCTTGACTGTATAATACAACTTTATTGTTGTAATGTCAACGGCAGAAACACACTTTTTCCAAAGAAAAAGCACGCCCTTACCGGACGTGCCTGAATATCTTTTCTTCCGCTTCGTAGACGATCGTTTTCGTGTGCCGGACCGACAGGCTGAATTCTTCCGCCAGGCGCTCGTAGGTAATACCGTCAAACAGGCGCCTGGAAAGGATTGCTCTGTCGCGCTCCGCATTCGGGCCGATCATCCACTCGTGCATCAGCTGCTCGATGTCGCTTCTGCTCAGATCCGGGAGAGTCATTTCTTCACTCTCCCGGTACCCTTACACGTCGGGCACTGCTTCACCGGGTTGCTGCTGCTGTTCTTCTTCACCCGGAAGATCATCACCTGCTTGACGCGCGTTGCCATAATAGTTCACGCTTCCTTCCCCAGTGGTCAGGAGCGCGGTTGAATCTCCGGTATCCGATTCTGCACGCTGCTCAACGTAGAATGTTTCATAGCTCATCTCATAGAGCACCCATGCGATATTGCTGGCAAACAGCATACCCAGAACGACCATCAGGCTGATGAACAGGCGCTTGTTCGTGCGCTCCATCCGTTCCTTGTCGTCCTTGTGGACGATGTCCAGCCGGGCCATTTCGCCCTCGTGCATGTAATACGGAATCGTCATATTCTGTTCCGCGCTCACGTTATTTTCGGCCATGTTGCAGCCCTCCGTGCTTTTTTGCTTATTATAGCACATCGGGCATCATCCCTCAACCTCGGGAGGCTTTTCTTCTTCAAATACAGGTACTGCTTCAATCGCCACGTTCGCGGCGTCCACCAGGCCCTCCGAGATGATGTAGGCCACTACACCCGCGCCGGCCATGATGATCTCCGTGATCTGCAGCGCCGTCTCCTGGGTCCCGCCGAAGGCCAGGATCAGCATCCCGACGAAATTGCAGACGGTCGCCCAGAATTTCCGGGAGGTCAGTTTGCGCTTCCAATCGATCTTTTCCATGGTATTTTCTCCTTTCTTACTTCTCCAGCTTGTCCAGCCTGGTTTCTACCTTTGTCAGCCGTTCACCGTGCGAGACAAGCGTGTCCTTCGTGGACCGTATCTCAATACGGATATCGTCCACGCCGCTGATCACGCTGTCGAGTTTCGCCTGGACCATCGCACTGGATGCCGCGTCCGTCCTGGTTTCCTTCCTGCCGGAGAAAATCACGCCGATCAGGGACATCAGCAACGCGAAAAGGCTGATAATTGTTCCGGTTTCCATCACTATCACCTCATTCGTCCGGCGCGGGGCGGCTGCGCCTTTTACATCTTCATTGTCAACTATTTTTTGTGATTCCGAAAGGGATTTTTTTACATTTTTATCATTCGCGCAAAAATTCCCTCATCATCCATCCAGTTGTGCCCTTGTACTTCACCCGCAGCCATTCTTCCGGCGGCGGCGGTTCCAGCTGCACTGTCTCCCCGGTTTTCACCCGGCCCAGGCACTTGGATTTCGTGCTCCTGTCCTGGCGGATCGCCACGTTCTTCCCGGTCACGATCGCGCAGCCTTCCGGTATCTTTTCCACTTCTTTCAGCTCCTTTTCATATGGTTTGGCCACCGCCCAGTGCGTCCAGCGTCCGCTCTTCATCTTCTCGACGTACTGCACTCCGGAAGAGCACTCACAGGTATGCCCGCAGTAATAGAATCCGGTGTGCGTCCACTTCCCGCCCTTGTAAATGAACAGATTGACCAGGACGCCTTCCGGCAGTTGATCCTTTCCGACCTCGCCGCGCCGGCACCAGTTGCTGTCCTCGCCCCACTGGCTGGAACAGGTCTCACCGTACAGCTTGAAACCGGTGATCTGTTCAATCACCCAGCAGGTGAACCCACGGCAGTCATAGCACCGGGTGCGCTGGCCGTCCGGAAGGAACTTGCACCCCGCACAGCTGCTCTTCTTTCCGTTGAGTTTCTGACAGCTGTCCACGATGTTTTCGTTTCCTGTCATGCCGTACCGTTTCTGTCGTTCTGCCGGTGTGCACTCCGCGCCCCAGGCGCTGTACACATATGGCCAGCCAACGCAGGCCAGTGCGATGTCCCAGCTTCCGGATGACATCGGAATCCCGCCGGCCGCGATCTGGTCGTGCCGTTCCTTGATCAGCTGAGCAACGTATATGACGTTGTTCATCCGCTCACTTCCTTTCTTCAAGCAGAATGAAGGTGATCATCGCGCCGAACAGCGCACCGACAATTACGCCACCCACAAACGCTATGCCCAATGTAATCCAGAACGGCATGATAGTCACCTCCATTTCGCTTGTATGGGTCACAAGGCTGTTTCCTCTTTATTGGGTTTTTCCCCACAACAGACGGGGTGATATGGTAAGACCCACCGTTGCGGTTCTGCCCTCATGCGCTTTGGACACTTGGCTGAACATCCGAAGTCAGCACCTTATTGGTCACTTTAACTTACTTCCACGGGTTCAAGGTCGCTTGAATACAATCCAAACGGTGTCTTGAACATCACCTTCATCAGCCATGTGCTTCTCGTTTCCGTTGTCGGAGCGGTTACCACCGCTTCCCCGGCGGCAATCTCCGCATCCGTGAGAACATGGAAACCACGAACCGCCTTGTAGTCGGAATCGCTTGACTTTGAATCACAGAAGCTAATGCTTGCCGGAGTTCCGTTTTCGGAAGAGTATTCAACCCGTACCGCATTATTGCCAAGCGCAGTATAGGTGATATCGGTGTCGATGATGTTGAAATACGCGAAGTCGGAGTCATTTGTCCCATCCGTCAGGCAAACCTTGTAAGCCCCGGCATCCAAGCCGACATACCGAATCAGATTGCCGGAAGGGATTGTGATTGTTTCTTGCAGTTCATTGCCCTTGTACAGTTTCACACCCGTGTACTCTTCCGCATCCGTCACATCAATCTCGATGGTTTCGCCCGGCCTCCAATTCGCCTTGTCACCACGGCGAGGGGATAGATTGAGATTCCATGTCGGTTCTTCGGCTTCATCGTCAAGGTTGACCCACGGGGATGCCGTGTAAGGCACTTTGTAGATGTAATGATAACGGTATGCGACATAGCCGATATTGAAGTACGAGGATTGAATCTGTGTTGGAGTCAGATACTGTCGCCGGGTCATCGGATGAGATGAAGAACTGACTTGTTCGCTGACTTCGATCTTGCTGATAATGCCACGGTTGTTCCGCACGATGTCCGTTATGATAACAATATGGTGATCGGAACGGTTCAGCATATCGCCCAGCTTCAATCCATACGGACTCTGATTTTCAATGACTTCCATTCCGTCATAGTTGTCAAACGATACCGTTGTCGGAATCACAGAATCAATGCCATAGCACCAGCCAACCATTGAGGAGCAAACCGCCCCGTAATAAGTAAGCGCATTGTAGTGCGGACTCGGTTCTGTCTTGGTGTAGATATAGCTGTTCGGATTGAGCAGAGCGGTCATGTATGTGTCAAGGCTTACGCATTGCGGCACGTAAAGTGCTTCGTTCCGAACGCTGGAATACATCACCCCGGTCACCTTTGTGCCGGACGGAACATAACCCGGATATTTCGTTGTGTTCACTTGGGTCGGAAGATTTGCAACCGGAGTATATGTCAGCTTTGCCATCTGATACGCGCGATTGATAACATTCAGAACGCCGATGTTTTCCGGGATATCGTGCATTTCAGTATCCCGTTTGGTGGTATTCCCGCTATTGAAAAGCATCACGTTCTGATTGAAATCATCCGGCGTTGCATTGATTACATCGCCGTTTTCGTCCAGCTTATAGAAGCAGAACGCAACGTATTCGTACTGGACTTCTACCTCGTCATAATTAACAAGCCGATCTGTTTTCGTCAAATTGTTTGCGGCATCACCTTGCCATACGGAATAAATCCAATTACCGCTGATGTTTACCCGGATGGTTGATCCCACTTTGAGTTGGAACGGCGTTTTCTGACAGATCCCGTCCGAATTTTTGTTAATCAATCCGTTTGATCTGTAAATGCCCTTTACCACTACAAACGGAAGATAACCGATTCGTTCAAGATATTGTGCGAACGTATTGTTAATCACGGTCACTTGGAACATATTTAAAGTGTCAACGCCATCCGTGATCTTGATTCCGCTCGTTGTTGTGTTCCCATAAGCGAACCTTACGAAAGCAACTCCGCTCTCTACGGTATAATCATTTTCGAGAAGGTTGGCTCTTCTCAAAAACTCTTTTTCTTCATCGTAGAGTGCGATTGAACATAAAGTTTGAGTTGTCCCTGTGAATTTGATAATTCTCCCCGGTGTTACAGGGATATAATCCATTGTATAAATGCAATACTCGTTGGTTGGTGCTTCTGCACCATCTTCCATTATGTTTCCCCGCCGCCATCTAAGCATATTCCCGTTGATGACGGTTGAATCAGAAGCATTTCCGAATATTGCGGACTCCTCATTTTCAAACTTCGGCTGAAAGCATTTATACACGCTGATGTTTTCAGCGGCAGAGGTGCTGATGTCTTCATCTGTTGGATATGCCGCCATCACAACGTGCATCAATCCATGTGATGCCTTGACGATTACGTTTCCCTCTGTATCAGGAAGCGTAAGAGCTTGCAACACTCCGACATAATCCCCGGTTGTCCTGTCACGGGTGTATGCGAACACGGCAATCCTCATGGGTATCGCACAATGAACAAGAATCTCATCACAAGAACCTTGTACGGATGCCTTGATTCGCTTGGAGTTCGTTGTGTTGCCGCCTGTTGAAGAGTTGATGCCGCCGGATACCCATGTCAGGGTATCCATCAACCTTTTGCGATACCCGGAAGAAGTACGGATTTTTTCTTCGTCAAAAGCACTATTTCTATCTTCTAATGTTTCTTCAAGGTTTGGGATATCATCGATTCCCAGCGTAACATCAGAAGAAAGGTCTTTCCCGTTCACTTTTCTGGAATCCGGCACTGCATCGTCGAGGTTTTCAAAATTGTTGTTCAGAGCGGTGACCACGTTCACGTTGTCAAGACGATCCGGTTTGTTGAGTCTACGCTTGCTTGTTGTTGCCATGCTTACACCTCCGAATTATTGAATATAGAATACTGAACAGGCAGAAGCACCAGATGTAGAAGATGAATACGCCCGGAAATAGAAGTCACCGCCTTCAAGCCGACACTTTCCCGGTGGATACGTTGTTTCCAGCCGAATTGTCATGCTCCCACCGCTTACATCCATGACATTTGTGTCAAATGTACTCATTATGGTATCAAGCGTTATGTAATACCCACCTGTGTAAACCGTTGTCGTGACCGTTCCGATTTCAATCCATGAGTTTCCGTTTTTCAGCTTCGCTTTCAGCGTTATATTTTGTGCTCCGGTTGCATCGTATTCATAAAGACGAACTGTAATGCCATATCGAAGGGTATTGCCGGAAAGATAATCCGCTGGCGAATACTGACAGGAGAAGTCTTTGTAATACCCAATGCCACCCGTATCGTCCAAGCGGGTATGCGTGACCGGCACATTCCATGTTTTCTCTGTTGTGGAACTCGGTTTGAACCATATGAGGTTATGTCCTGTCGGTTGCTGTTCCGATACAGCGAATCCGGGCATCTGTTGCCCGTTGATCGTCATCCGTTCAATATCAAGCGATCTGCCCTTAATGTCACCACCATTGCCGACATAGAAGTCAGCATCTTCCGCATCATCGCCGAACAGAATTGACGAACCAGAACCATCCCCACCATGAAGGTTCACGATTCCGGCAGTATTCATATCGATACCATCACGGGACAGGTTCATATTCGTCTGATTCCCTGTCCTCATGCGGATATACTTATCGCCGTTTAGGTCAATTCCGTTCGGATTGATCTTTATTCCGCTGATTGCGCCTTGACCATCATCAACAAATGCGTTGATTCGGTCGTTCACCACATCAATCCGTGCCTGTGCTGACCCGTCAATCAGCACCCAGCCACCTTCGTCATATTTGTACGTTTCAAGGTAATCTTGACCAAGATCGTGCCATGTGTACTCTTCCAAGTCTGCCCATGTCATCGATTCAAGGTCTGCCCAAGTATAGCCGCCATCTCCGTGGATAACCTTATGCCAAACATCGCCGATCTCCGGGTTGGATGGCGGCGTTTCTTGCGTAAACTCTCTGCCAACACCAAGCTGATCTCTAACCGCAATCCCGATATACTGATTGTTTGAAATGTTGACGGTATTGAGGTTTGCAATCGTTGCTTCTCTGGCGAAAAGCTGGTCTACATCAATTCGCTTTGCCGTGATACGGTCAATCACGGAGTTGATCGCATAGAAGTTTTCTGCGCTTAAATCATTGAACGTGCCGACATCTTCAATGATCGTATGTCCGCTTGCGGTCTTTCCTGCCGCTTTTTCAGCAGAAGAAACGGTTACCTCTGTCGGCGCAAGAGAAGGAACGCCATGCTCATCCCATGTGACATCAACGTGATAATATTTCCCGTTTGATGCGCCAATCACCAGATCGCCGATAGTTGCTTGTACCATTTGCCCATAACTGATCATCAGCCGATTGATGAACAGCTTTTCGGCTATTCCTTGCTCTGTGATCGATGTTTCAAATATCGCAGTATCGGCGGCAATGTCTTTCACATGGGCATAATCGATGTCTGCATTCTGTATCTCGGTCTGTGCGATTTCAGCAACGCCTAACTTTGCATTGATCGCTTCAATATCATCGGTTTTAATGCTTTCTGCTGTGATATGCCCTGCTATCAAGTTTTCAATCTCAGCCTGTACCGCACTAATCGCATCCGCAGTAAGGCTGTCAATCGTCGCGCTGGCGAAATGCGCGTAATTGATAATGTGATCGGCCAGGTCTTCGCCGAATATCGACCCCGGCTCGAACATCCCCGCCTGGATACTCAGCAGCCGGATGTTCCGTCCGTCCACCTCCGGCACCTGCCAGACCGCGATTTTCCGGCTGGCGCTGGCCTGCTTGATGCTGCCGATCGTCACGGAGATCAGCCGGCCCGTCAGGATATCGTGCTCAACCCCGATCACCTGGGCGCTGTAGTTGTACCCGCGCTTCGCGTCCCGGATCGTGAGGATGTCGTACAAATACACCTTGTCCAGGTCCCTGTATTGCGCGAATTCCTCGGTATCGCCCAGGCTGATGAAATTAACCGTCATCGTCACCTCGGGCTTGTCGATCTCGTCCTCGCTGAACCGCTTCTGGCCCGCTTCCAGGAGCTTCTGCTGGATGTTCTGGGCCGTCACATCGTCCTTGCCGATCTGCAGGCCGGTGTCGTAAAGCTCCAGCATCGGGGCCGCGTATGTGTCAATGTACTGAGAATCGATGTACTTTTTTCCGTTGTGGTCCAGCCAGACAATCCCGCCCTTGGCGTCCTTGCCGTAGGGCGCCACCCGCGTGGCCACACCGTCCAGGTTTTCGTGCCGGTCCACCCCGATCAGGTTCTTTCCGCTTTCCACCAGATACCCGCGGTCATACCCAACGTTTTTCAGGCAATAAAACCGGCTGTTGTCGCGGATCATGGACAGGCCGAATTTCGCGCAGATTCCGTTCTCCGGGTCCAAAAAGCACTCGACCAGGTTCTTCCGTTCGAAGTCAAATTCCTTGCCCGGTTTGGTGTCCGTGCAGTCGGTAGCAACGTCAAATTCAGATTCAAACATCGCGTTGCTCATCACGTTCCGCATGACGGCTGCCGCGGTGTAGTCCGTGTCCTCTGTCGGCTTCCAAAGGGTATTGTTTTTCAGGTTCCGGTAGAAAATGTGCCGCGCTGAAATCTCGACGTATTCATCCTGCTCGTCCACGTCGTAGATTTCAAAAAGCTGACCCATCAGCCGCGTCGGAACGTCCACGGCTTCCAGGCCGGCAAAGTTCGCCGGGACCTGCACCGTGCGGACATTCATCTCGTCCAGGACGCTCTTCTGCACATAGCCGGTGTACTGCTTTTTCGGCGTCTTCAGCAGCACAGGAACGTTCAGCAGGCCGATGGTCGGAGCCAGCGCGATGATCGACTCCGGCGTCTCCGTTTCCACCAGAACACGGCCGTGTTTGTCCTTCAGCTGGATTTTCCCAGGTGCCGGCATTCCCATCACCCCCTTTCCGGTTTATTTCTTACGAGTAAACGGTTGTTGTGGTGGCGTATTCGTCATCACCGATGACCGGCGGCATCCGGACCGGGACCTCGCACCGCAATATGGCCCCGGACCGGCATGCCTTCCATTTGTTGTATTCGTCATAGGTCAGCCGGATCTTGACCTCGCTGAGACCGTTCTTTTCCTCGGCGAATGTCGCCTGGAGCGGTTTCAGGTCGCCAACCTCGCCGGTATTGTCGAAATTCTCGCAATCCGGCGCGTACACATACACAGGCTTAGCCATCAGACCCACCTCCAATGCGGCGTGATCACCAGGGATGTGATCCCGCTTCCAATGGTGATCGTGTTCGTGCCCATCTGCAGTTCCGGGAACCCTCCGGTAATGGCTGCTGTGCCGTTTGCCGTGTATACGTATCCGGCCTCGCAGTCAATGAATACCGGCTGCGTCATTCCGGTGATCTGGATTTCCTCTCCGTTCACGCTGAAGGCCACATCCCCGCTGCCGTTCACCTGGATCATCGGGAGCGCTTCCGCGGAACCGGGGTTGATCAGCCCGCCGCTTTCTGTCATTTCAACCACCGTATCGACCGCCTCGTACATATACGGGTCACATGTCCAGACGATCTTCGCGGTATCGAAAAACGTATCTTTCGGGACTCCGTTGATCGGCAGCTTGTTGCCCAGCACCCGGCCCCACCTGATCTCCTCGATCACGGTGCCCTTCCAGGCCAGCCCGGGCTGATCGCTGGAGATCAGTTTTCCGGTTCCGTCCGCCCAGGCATTCACGATCTGCCGCGCTTCCGCGGGCTGGGCCAGGAGAACAAGCGTTGCTTCAATCGTCGTATCTGCCAGGCCGTTGTCCATGTGGAGCGCTCCGTCCCGGCCGGCGACATAGTATTCCGTCATCCTTCGGGCCGCCTTTTTGTGGCTCGGCATTTTGGCGACAGCAACACCCGTCAAGGATTCAGTGCTGACTCCTCTGAAAACAATGTATCCCATCGCTTACCCTCCAAACGCCCTGACCCTGGACAGTTCGTTCATGCTGATGTTTTTTTCTGTCCGGCGCGTGGTCCCATCGGCGACCCGTTTCCCGTCCATGTTCAGATACAGATGCCCCAGGGTATCACGGACGGCGTCCGCGACCATCTCGGCCACATCTGCCGAACTGGATCCATTCCGCCATTTGTCCGCTTCGCTCCTGGACAGCACGGCCTCTCCTTTATGGAGTTTTGCCCGGTACCCATCCCAGGGGACGTCGTTGATGCCGATGGCCTTTTCCGGCACATTCCCGCCGCCGCCGGAGAAATCAACCGCCGCGATCTTGCCGGCCGCGTCTTCCAGCGCCTGCTTGACGGCGGCCCCGCCGGACTCGACGCTCATTGCCGCGATCGGGCCGCTGGTCATCATGTCCCTGGCGGTCATTTCAATGGCGGCGTTCGTATCCACCATCGCGGCATTGGTCGCGTCAATCTGCGTTTTCATTTCCTCGGCCTTGCTGTAGGCTTCCGTCAGCGCCTGCTGCGCTTCCGCCATCAGCGGCGCGGTATCCGCGATGTACTGCGAGAAGTCCATATCCTGCGGCAGCGCTCCGCCATACAGATCCTTCAGCACATTGTTCAGCTGCGTAAGGTCGAGGCTTTCCAGGCTCTTGATCTCCCCGCCAAGGTCAACAAATCCCTTCAGGACGTTTTCGACCTGGCTGATCTCATCCGCGCCGACAAACTCGCCGGCGGCCGTCCTCTCCTGGATGCTGGTCCGCTTTTCCTCTGCCCGGGCCAGGATTGCGTCCCGGATCGGCTGCCCATAGGAGGAGATCATGCTGGCATTCCGCTGAACGGCGGCCTTCGCCTTATTGAATTCCAGCGTCTGCTCCGTCAGCATCGTCATTTCATCGGCTACCGCCTGCTGCAGCGCATTGGTGACCGCGGTCTTCCGCAGTTCCTCGTTCATTGAACGGAGCTTGTCAATGGCGCCCTGGATATTGTTTCCGTAGCTATCAAACACACTGTGCGTCCCGCCAAGGATACTTTCCAGCTGGCTTTCGGCTTCCTGCCACTCGGTCGTTTCCCGAGCAGCTGCCCCGTACTTCTGCGCCAGCTTGTCCATGTAGTCCAGGATTGCGTCGGCCTTGGTCGCCTGCAGGTTGATGTCTGTCAGCTCTTTCCCGAGGTTGTCCGTGATCTGGTCAACCTCATTCCCCTGGCCAAACAATCCCTTGAACAGTCCCTCAATCAGGCCGCCGGCAAGGTTCACGCCAACCTGGATGATCCCGTTCACGATATCCGGTGCGTTCACCACGATATCGCTGATCGCCGTACCCAGGAAGTCGCCGATCGCTTTCCCGAAGTCCGCGACCTTACTGGGATCATTGCTGGCGCTCTTGAACATATTGGTGATGTTATCGATGATCCAGCCGGTGATATTGCTAACCGCGCCGACCATCTGCGTACCGCTTTCAAGTCCAGCTTCCGCGACCTGGCTCAGGAGATCGGAAGGCAGGCTGCTCATCGAGTCCGCAATGGCCGTCACCAGGCTCCCGCTGCCGGCGATCGTCTGCACCAGCGTCGGCAGGAAGTTGTTCATATAGGCATTGAAGCTCTCCTTGAAGTTGCCCATCCTCTCGTCGAGCTCTTCATTGGTCATCCCGCCGCCGACCGCCGTCAGCAGATCATCCCAGGCCGCTTTCAGACTGGCCTTGCTGCCGGAGATCGTCTCCGCGGCTTCCTTGGCCGTGGTCCCGGTGATGCCCATCTCCTCCTGGACCTTATGGATCGCCGCGATCATCTGGTCGAAGGTGATATCGTCCAGGTTCTCGATCTCGTGGTCCAGGATCTTGGAGTCGTTAATCAGCCGGACCATCTCGCTCTGGGTACCTCCGTACCCGAGCTTTAGATTATCAAGAAGCTGGAAGTTTCGTTTCGCGAAACCCTGGTAGGCACTCTGAATCATGGAGATGTCCGTGCCCATCTTGTTGGCGTTGTCCGCCATGTCGGTCACGGCCGTGTTCGCCAGATCGGCCGCGGCTTCCGTGTCTCCGCCCAGGCCCTGCAGCAGGGAAGCGGAGAAGGAAGTCACCGTCTCCATGTAGTCGTTCGCGCTCAGTCCGGTGGTCCGGAAGCTCTGCTTCGCGTAGGCCGCGACCTTGTCCGAAGATCCTTTGAACAGCGTTTCCACGCCGCCGATCAGCTGCTGGTAATCGGCATATCCGTCCAGGGCGCCGTTGATGACACCGGTAACGGCCTGGATGCCCTTTTTCACCATGTCCGCCGCCAGGTTGCCCATCGCAACGGTCCAGGCGCTCATTTTGCCCCTCAGCTGGTCGCCGAGACTTTCCGCGTTCTGTATTCCTTTTTTGTAAGAGCTGTCATCCAGCGTTATTTTCGCTGCCAGGTTCAGAAGATCCATCGCGTTTTCCTCTCAGCTCTCTGATTTTTTTCAGGACATGCGCTTTAATCTCTTCCGCAGTGACGGGCTGGTCCGCTTTCCTTTCAAACGGATTTGCGTACAGTTCCTCCACCTGTTTCCAGAATGGCTCCGTTCTGTCCGTATCGATCTTCGCTCCGGACGCGATCGTATACAGCATGCTCGCCGCGAAGCGCTCAAACCGTGCGCTCTGGCTCATGGCGTTTCGCTCAAGAAGCCGGTACAGCGCCCGGTAGGACAGGGGATTCCATTCGTAGATGGCGTATGTTACTTCTTGCCACCCGTAGGCGGAGACGGCGCGAAAAAACCCAGCACGTCCGTTACGATCGCATCGCGCAGGGCGCCTGCATACTCGCCGTCGGACATTTTCTGCACATCCTTTTCGGCTCCGACATGCATTGTCACGATCTGGTCCGCGAGCGCCTTGTCGGCTTTCAGCAGCAGGCCGGAAACCTGGATGCAGACCGCGGAAAACTTAACGTTGCTCATGCCCTTGTCGAATTTCTCCAGCATTTCATTCATGCCGTCAATTTCAAAAACCCGGCCGATAACTTCCATCTTTTCAGCCAGGTTGTTCCGTGCGTTTTCCATCTTTTTTCCCTCCTGTTAAAAGACGGGGCGGGGAGATGATCCCTCGCCCCGTGTGCTCCGGTTCGTTTCTGTCGTCAGGTTGCCTTTGCGAAGAAGACCACCTCGAAGGGCGCCTCATCGTAATCGGTCGCGTTTCCCTGGCAGCCGTGGAATTCCACGGAGAATCCGCCCTCGCCCTTGTCCTGGAACGTGAACTGGAAATCCGCGGTATTCAGCGCGTTGTACAGGCAGATCAGCACCACCCGGCCGTCTGCCAGGTCGCCGATCCAGCAGAGGTTGGTCAGGTAGGCAGCGTCCGGGATCGCGGTCGGCATCTTGACCGTGGTCTTTTTGCCGGAGGTCGTCGCGGTTCCGCCCAGGGCGGTCGCGAAATTCTCCGGCGTGGTTTCCACCAGCGTGGTGGAAAGGCTCGGGTCCGCGCTGTCCACGTAATACCCGCCCTTGTAGGTGTACCTCAGGCCGTCGATCTGCGGCTTCCGCAGTTCCCGGCTCACGCTGAAGTTTCCGCCGCCCCTGGTCACGCCCAGCAGGTGCTCGCCGCTTACGATTTCATCGTCGATTGCGTCCAGCACTGCGTCTGCATCCGCGAGCGAGCTGTACGTGAAATTCTTCACGAAAATGCCCACGTTCAGCTGCAGATTGTCGAAGGTTTCCTCCCGCAGCGCGGACGTGGACCCCGGGGCCGCGAACTGCTGCAGTTTCAGTTTCATCATGCGTCTGCTCCTTCCTCCGGGTTATTCGCCCGGCAGATTGTAACTGTTGATCGAGAAGGTCATGTAAGCGTTGCGGTAGTCTCCGTCCACCATAATCTGTGTCAGCGGTGTCTCCGGCCAGATGATCAGATAGCCGCCCTTGAATGGGATTCTCAGCCCTTCCCCGACCGCCTTGGCGATCTCGTCGGCCTTCTTCAGGATGCCCGAATTGGACTGCGTTCTGTCCCAGATCTGGGCGTACATGGACGCCTTCTGGTTCCATTCCGGTCCGCTGATTGAATACGTGATGTACGGCAGCTCCGCGTCCTCCGGCACCGAATCCACCGAGAAGGCCGAAAGGCCAAACCCGGAAAAAAACGTTTTCAGCGCCGCGGCTGCTTTATACATTCAATTCCCCCTCGTTCGGAAGTTTCCACTTTTCCACCTCAATCAGGCGCTTGTTCAGCCTGCTGAAGCTCGGCGTCATCCGGTCGGTTCCCGGATTGACCACCCGGTACACCTGCCCGTTGTCCGTCCTGCGGAACGCTTCGTGGTATTCCAGATCCAGCGTCTTGTCGACATAGATCCGGTAAGTCCTGGCGACTCCCTGCTGTTCGGCCACCGTGATCTCCGGCGCGCTTTCGTATTCCCATGCCGCCTGAAAGTGTGCCCCGTCGGTCCATACCGTCCGGTATCCCCCGACAGGATCTTCCTGCCGGACCTTCACCAGCAGCACGCACTCGGCGTTGTACTCATCCATCAGGCTCATATGCTCCTCCAGCGCTCCAGTTTCTTCCCGGCCGGCGTGTCATACCAGGTCATCGCCCCTCCGTCTTTGCCGGTTTTCAGCGTGTAGCTGTATCCGTTGAAGCTCTCGCTTGCGAGCGCCCCGTTCAGCTCCCCGCTGTGGGTTTCCTCCCACTTCTTTTTCTCTCCAATCAGCGCAAGCACGGCAGGAGGAACCGAGCATACGCGTATCGTCCCGGCGAACGTTTCGTCATGGAGCCCCGCCTCTTCTTCATCATCATCGTCGGCGATCCCGGATTCGTGCCAGGTGTACACACCGTCATTCCTCCGGCTTCCGCAGATCAGGAACCGATCACCGTCTTCTGCTCCAAAAGCAGGGGAGATCATGCCGCCAGAAATGGTGTACGTCTTCAACTCTGCGCGGATCGGCACAAAGTAGTTGTTGATGTGTTCCATCATTTCCTGCAGCATGATCGTCCCTCCTTACTTCTTGGTTGTTTTCCTTGCCGTTTTCCGGCTCGCAGGTGCCTTTTCCGGCGCTTCTTCCTTCGGCGCTTCCTTCGGTTCGTCCTGGACTTCCTCGGCCCGAATCAGCCGCAATCCCGCCCGATTGTGCCCGCTTTCAAGCGAGTCCAGACGTTCCTCCGGAATCTCCCTGCCGTCGAAGGGGAAAGGCTCCCCTTCACGGTAGAGATGTCCGTCAGAGTTGTCGCGCCACTCCATCAGGCTGAAATACTTACGCATTCACAGGCGTGGAGATGGCGGTCGCCACATACAGGGCACCGGGATCATACAGCACCGGCACGAACAGTGCGCTGGCCTTGGTCCAGGTGACCGCGGGATCTGTTTCTGCGTACTGGGAAACGTACACATACGGGGAGACCTCGCTCTCGCTGACCTCCATGAACTTCGCCGCGGAAACCTCCGGAGGATCGCCCCACAGGCCATCGCCCAGCTTGTTGTCCGCATGGAAGAAGGACAGCTTGGACGCGGGATAGTACCTCTGGCTGGAAACCACCGGCCGTCCGTCAGCTCCCATCGTCAGGGGCAGACTGTAGTGGCCGTCCTGGACCAGCACGCGCGTGATGCCGTACTCGTCGGCGAGGTAGGCTTCCAGGTCCGCTTTCTTGACCAGCTGGCCAACCATCAGGCTGCCGTTGATCGCCTTCTGGATCGCTTCGCTCTTGCGCAGCTTCGCGATGTTTTCGCTGGAGGTGTACAGGCCGTTCAGCGGCTTGCCGGCGGCCTTGGCTTCCTCGGTCAGCTCGAGAAGCTGCTCATCCAGGGGAGCAGAAGCACCGGGACCGAAGTCCAGCGTCTTGTTGACATTTCCGGCCGGCACGCCGAAGTCCACGGTCAGATCGAGGTTGTTTTCCTTGATCGTGAATTTGCCGGTCGCCAGGACTTCATTCTTGGCCACCTTGGAGCGGGTGAACACTTCCTCCGCGAGGTTGTACCCGTCGTTCAGGACCTTATTGTACAGCTCGCTTTCGTTGGTGACGCCGCGTCCGATCAGCGCACGGAGGCGTTCGCTCTGGTCGATCTTGACCTTGATCAGGCCCTTCTCGATGTTGTGGGTATCCACGGGCATCCGGAGGGTCTTCTGGGCTTCCACGTCAAATGCATGGAACTGCGCCATTACCGGGATGCCGTACTGGGCTGCCATGGATTCCCAATACGCGATCAGGTTGTCGGTCTTCACATCGCCGAACACCTGGTCAACGGGATCATTGGGCCGGGTAACGTCCAGGCCGACCTGCAGCCAGTCCTGCTTCCGGATCATACCGAAGACATTTTCTTCGAATCGATACATTGTCTTGTTCTCCTTTCCTCAGAATCAGGATTTTGCCGTCACAGTCGCACTGCCGTATGCGACAGCCGCGCCCAGGGAATCCACGCTGACGATCGCGATCTTCTTACCGGTCGCAGCGGTGATATCCTCGGTTCCGTTCCAGGCAGTCCAGCCGGTTCCGGGCACTTCGCCGTAGTTCACGGAAGCGGCGGCGTCGCCGACCTTGTATTTGTAGCTCTCACCGGCTCCGGGCGTATAGCCACTCATGGTGATCTTGGTGTCTCCGACAGCCGTTCCGGCTGCGCTGTTCACGCTGATTTCCTCCAGGCTGTCCCCGTTGAAGCTCTCCGGACGCACAGCAACCGGAGCATTGTCAATCACAGTAATGCCGGAAAGCGCGGTTTTCGCGGCACTGGCCAGCTGCGCGGGCAGCCTGTCCTCATAGATCACGCCCTTGGTCACGATGGAACCGGGCATGTCGCCGGTGGTCACCTCGACATCCTCATACAGGATGCCCTTGGCGGTCGATCCGTTGGCCGGAATTACTGCACCGGCAGGTACGATCTTGGCCGCGCCGATGGTGACGGCCTGGGCATGATTCGCGGAAATCTGCGCAGTCTCGCGGCTGCACTTTTCCTCCGCCAGGAACCAGCCGGGCGCGTATCCGCGGCCTTCAGTGTTCTGATTGAAGCTCATTTCTCGTTCTCCTTTCAGGTAGTCTTCGGTGCGGCTCCGAAGCGGTCCGCATGCCATTTCGCGGTCATTTCACGGATGCTGTTATCCGCCCCGCCGGGCGCTCCGGCAGGAGGATTGTCCACCCGTTCTCCGCGCTGGCGCTGGCTCACACGGAAGTCCGCATATTTTTCATTGATCTCTTTCTTGAGATCATCGACGCCGTCCAGCGTTCCGTCCTCTTTCAGCTTCATCTTGCTGAATTCAGCCTTTTTCGCTGCAATAATCAGCGCCATGGCCTTTTCGCTGACCTTTTCTTCGGTCAGCAGTTTTTTGTACGCCGCCTCTACCTTGACGGCTTCGGCATCCCGGGCAACCTGGCCCTTGTAATCCTCAAAGGACTGGTGCTCCTTCTCGTACTTACCCTTCCAGTCTTCGCCCTTCTTCGCATCGTCCAGGTCTTTCTGCAGGCCGGGCACTTTCTCTGCTTCGGTCTTATACTTGGCTGCGTCCTGCTTTGCGGCTTCCAGGTCGTCCATCAGCGGGTCCACCACTCCGCGGTGGAGTCCGACCAGCTTGGTCGCGATCTCGTCCGTGTACGCATCGCCCAGAATTTCCCGGATTTCTGCCCTTTTGAATGCCATTTCTATTTCCTCCCTGTTCTTCGGGGCCGATTCTTTGGCCCTACGGAGTTTTTCCCGGACACACTTCTTCGGTCCGGATGTCATTCTCATTTTCCGGGGAAGTCAACCGCCCCGCAATGCAAAAAATGACAATTCTTCTGCAAACCTTTCCCCTTTTTGACAATTTTTGCCAAAACAAAAAGCACCGGATCTCTCCGGTGCATATCATGTCCGCGCGTGGTTCGCTTCCGAAAGGCTCAGCGTGCGCGGCTCTAACCGTTTTTCATTACATCCTGGATAATCGCCTTATACTCCGCGGTGTGATTCTCTGCTGCGGGCCGCAGGAACGGTTTTCCCGGTACAAAGCTCTTTTTCAGGCGCTTTCCGATCGCCGGGACGTATCTCCCGGGTTCCTGGTGGTGCCCGAGCTCAACGGCCGCGGCGTATTCCACGTTGGTCCCGATCACCTCCGTGTGTTCGTCCATCTGCTGGTGCGTGATCGAGTTCTTCAGCCGGCCGGTCTTGGTCGGGCACAGCCGTTTGGCATAGGATTCCGCTTTTCCGCCGATGATCTCCAGCGCCCTGGCCCGGGCTTTATCCTCCGCAGCCAGCACTGCCGGTGCGTTGTTGATGAATGTTACGCTCATCCTTTTCCCCTTCCCGGCACCTTGAACGGACACGGCGCCTGGTTGTTGATCACATACCCCGGTTTGATCCCCGGATACGGGTACATCGAGCAGTTCGACTTGTTGTGCTGGTTGCTGAAATAGTCGTTTTCATCCATGCCCCACATGGTGCAGTCCCGGCAGGTATCGCAGTAGTTGGCATGCGTATTGTCGCTCATGATATCGTCATCCCGATGAAACACTTCGTTCTTCGCCATCGCGTTCACCCCCTGCTTATTTTACCACAATCCCGTCAGGGTTTCCACCTCTGCTGGTTGTCCTGGTTAATGACTTCCAGGTCGACAAAAATGGTGCCTTGCCCGCGCCGGGTCACCTTGGTTACCCTGAACTGCGTACCCTGCTGCAGGATCGTCTCGAATTCTGTTCCGTAGCTCGGCTGCGTGTCCTTGCCGTTCCAGTGGGCGCCTTCCATTTCATGTAAAACGCCGTTTTTATTGCGGCCGTAATAGCTCCACGGCTCCGCAAACAGCATCTTGGTGCCCTTCGGCGCATAAATGTTCATGATGATGTCGCCGCTGAATCCTTCGCCTTTCGCGGAGCCCATGCTCCCGAAGGCATATTCTGTCGGCGTGGTACCAATCAGCGCTTTCTGCAGCTGGGATTCCGTTCCGTTCTCCAGCAGACTCATCGGGACGTTGAAGAATTTATCCATGCCGTCGAAACGCACACCGCGGTTCAGCCACATATCATGGTCATAACTGCACCGGTCGAGCAGGTCTGTGATCGCGTTCAGCTTCCGTCCGCTGCGTTTGCTCCCGGCGTTCAGGTCGGTCTTGCCAACCCCCAGGTACCGGCTGGTCCCGTACTCAATGCCGCGCAGCGGTTCGTTGAATTTCTTGTAGGTGTAGGTGTACTCATGGATTGCGATCCGTTCTTCCCGGGATGCTTTCAGCCACATCTCGCCGGTCTTCTTCCGCATGATGTCGTCGACCTTCCGCTTGTCTGTCGTCCACAGCGCCTTGTCCTTCCGTTCCTTGGAGTAGGCGTCCGGTGAGAACGGCGTTGCCTTGTCCCCGGCAGTGGAAAGGGTTTGTGTCGGCGTCTTCTGCTCCTTCTTCGTCTTTTTTACGGCCTTTGTTTTGGAATAGCCCGGCGCTTCCGCCTTTTTCTGGTATCCGACCTTGTCATAGATGTCCTGGACGGCTTTCAGCGCGGCGTTCCGCTTTTCGAGTATCCCGCCGTTCAGCTCGAATTCGTTCAGCTGCTTCAGCTTCTTTTTCAGCTCTTTGATCTTCTCGTCCGTGGCCCAGGACGCCCCGTTCGCCTGCGCGTCCTCGTACTTCTGGATTTCCTGGTCGTAGTAATCTCTCTTGGCCGCGATACTGGCCTTTTTGTCCGGATAATCGGCAAGCGTGACTGGCTCCTTCCAGATGCCCTCGTATTTCTTGGTTTCGCTGACCTTGTTCTTTACATAGGACTTCTGCACTTCCGCAAGGTGCACCTTGGCAATATTCAGGTTGTTCAGCTCACTGCCCTTTTTCGCGGCTTTCCACTCCTGGTAATCCATATCCGCAATCAGGCCGCCGCTTTCATTGTCCCTGCGCTCGTTGTTCGCCGGGTCTGCCGGGAATCCGTCGTACTCATAGGTTAAAGTACACCGGCAGTTCCACACCTCCGCCGGGTTTCCGTTCGGATCTCCGGGATACATCAAACCGTTCGGGAATTTCTTGTCTATGTCGACCTTCACCCCGTCCATCTGCTGGTGACTGTCGCGCGTCCGGCTGTCAAGCGTCGCCAGCCAGCACTTCTTGCACTTGATCCCCATGCCTTCGGCCCGGTGCAGCATCTCCATGCGCCCGCTGTTCTGTGCTGCCACCATTGCCGTTCTGGCATAGCGCACCATGGCATTCATGTTTGTACCGGCGGTTTCAATCGCAACCCTCCGGGACAGCTTCGGGATGCTTTCCCCCTGCAGAATCCCCTGGACCATCGATTTCGCGATCTTGTCCTGGTTCCATGCCGCGTCCTTTTTGCCGTTCAGCTGCTTCCTCGGCAGGAGCTCCGGCTTGTCCCTGATCAGCTTTTCGACCGTATGTTCGTCATAAATGGCAAATGTCAGGTTCATATTCGCGTCCTTGGTCAGTTTGTACGCCTGCCAGTTCGCGTTCTCCGCAAACACACCCAGCTGCTCGCCGTTGATCATCCCCAGAGCTTTCTTGTTCGCGTTGGAAACGACCCCGGTCAGCTGGTCAATCTGCGCGAGCATCTGGTCGGATTTCGCCATCTGTCCCTTGACCCACTCGTCGTATTCGTCCTTGGTGATCTTGCCGTCCTGGTAGTCCTGGTACTTCTTGTTCAGCCGTTCCGCATAGCTGGCGCTGAAATCATCCCAGGCTTTCTGCATCTCCTTCGCCGCCTGGCCATACACGTCTTTCAGCTCTGCTTCCAGGTCATCAACGGCCTTTTCTTTGGCAAGACTGCCCGGGTCAAGCCCCACAGCCGCCTGAACGTCCGCCAGCGCCGCATTCTGGGCTTTCATGTTCATGACGGTGTCGTTCATAGCGTTGAATTCTTCCCAGGTGATCTTCCCGGCATTATACTTGTCCGACAGCTGCTTCCCGATCTCGAGCATCTCTTCTCCGGTCATCGGCGCCATATGGATTGCCTGTTTCGCGGCGTCCAGCGTCGCTTTCTGGGCATACATTGCGTCCAGGGAGTCACCGTATTCCTTGTACTTCTCCGGTGTGAGCTTCCCGGCTTTTTTCTGCTTGTTCAGTTCTTCCCAGAGCTTGATGTACTCATCGTGGGTCATTTCTTTCGGCGCTGCGTTCTGCTTCTGCCACTTCTTGCTCCCGGCAATCACTTTTTTGATCGCCTGGTCGTATTGTGCCTGCGTAATGGTCCCGCCATTCAGCGCGGCTATCAGGATGTTCGTATAGTTGGTCGTGTCAGATATCAAATCGGGGATCTTGAACCCCAGGATGTCTTCTGCCGTTTTTCCGGCATTCTTTGCCGCCACAGGGGCCGCATTTTTCGGCGCGGGCGTTTGTGCCTTCGCGGTCGCAGGCGCGGAAACAGCCCCGCTTTGGGCCTGCTGGAGCTTATTCGCGGGGTTGTTCTGCTTTTTCCACTGGATGTAGGCGTAGTTGGTGATCTCTCCGGCCTTGTATTTCTTGTACATGGCCGACTTCTGCTTGTTGTATTCCTCCTGTGTCATGCCGCCGCTCAGCATATCCTTTACGCTCTGCACGCTGGCGATCACGGTGTCCGGAGACTTGTCATGGTTCAGGAGATACAGCGCGTCATTCAGCTTGTTATACGCTGCCGAATACGCAGGCGCATCAAACACACCCGCCTTAAACTTCGCGGTCAGTTCCTGCGATAGCTTTTTGATCTGCTCCAGTGCCTGCTCTTTGGTCATCAGGCCTCACCGCCCTCGTCTTCCTTCGGCAGGATATTTTCAAAACGCCCGAAGGTTTCGGCGTCTTTCCGGCCCAGGATCGTGTCGATCTCGTCCACCGTGATCCACGGCAGTTTTTCCAGCGCAGCCTGGACATCGATCACATTCCGGTCCACCGCCGCCAGGATCATATCCGTCTGTTCCTTCTGGTTGCTGACCCGGTTCCGGTCAAAGAGGGGAGTGTCGTCAATGTCCATCATGTCCAGGATCATCCGGATAGACGTGATCAGCTGGGCTTCGAATGCGTCCGCTTCCTCGTCCATGGGCCAGTATGCCGCTTCAATGTGATCGTTCGTGGCCCCGGCTTCCACCGTGTGCACGTCAAACCCGCCGAAATTCTCATACATCTGGTCTTTCAGCTGGGCCAGTGCTTCTTTCCTGGCGTTATACGGGATATCCTGCGTATACGGCTCAATTTTCGAGTTTTCGCCATCGATCACCGCCATGTGCTGGAGGATCAGCCGGTCCAGCAGCTGCCGCTTCTGCGGTTCTGTCGATCCCATTGCACCCGAAATCAGCCAGTACACCTGGGCGCAGTCGTGCAGATCGTTGGCAAACCCGGAGAGGATCATGTCATACGCATCAATCAGCGGCTTCAGGTTGTCCAGCGCGCTGTCCCGGTTTTCCCCGGAATACAGCGGGAAAATCGGCAGCATGGTCACATTCCCGGTTCCGGTTACTTCCTCGCCGAACGCTTCACTGACCTCCACCGTTTCGATGTACGGTTTCAGGTCTTCTGCCAGCTCAAGAGCAGAAAGGCCGTATTTGCCCTTTTTCGTCCGGTACTTGGTGTACCCTTCCTCGGTGTAAAGCACCGCCGTGATCGGCCTTTTGCCCCATTCCAGGCTCCAGAAACGGATGCCGCCGCGCAGCGCTCCGGTTTCCTCGTCATAAAGCGGCAGGAACTCTGTTTTCTTGAAAAGTTTATACTGCCATTCCTGGCGGTCATGGCCCATGTGAACGTACAGATAGGATTCCCCGTTCCCCTGCGCCCAGTATGCCCAGCTGTACACTGCCTGGTCGAAGTCGTTGCCCAGCTTCTCCTTGGTCGGGTCAACGGTCTTGCTGCCATCCCTCTGCTTTACCTTCCGCTTGTCGGAAAAACTGACGCCGTTTCCCAGAGAATAGCTGCACCGGTCTGTCACCAGCCGGTGGATCAGCCGGTTGCAGATCTTGAAGTTCGCCTTTGTGAAGTCGTTCTCCGGCAGGCCCGCCATGTTGTAGATCACGCGCGTGGTGTTCATGATCGCCGTGTTCCGGCCGGCCATGTACTCCTGTTCCTCCACAGCGCGCTTGTACTCCTTGCTGTTCCGGTAAGAAGTCAGCGCGCTCTGGATCCATTTCAGCTTGTTCTCGGCTTTCTCGTAGTCCTGGTATGTGATCATTCGTCTTCACCTTCCTTGTCTTCATCGTCTTCTTCGTCTTTCGGCACCATGACTTCCGCATCCCATGGCATCGTCCGCCACAGGCGCCTTTCCAGGTCATCTTCCGTTGGCATTTTCGACCCCTTTCTCACCGTGAAAACGGCGACTTGTAGTCCTCCCCGCCACGCCGGTCCAATATCCGGCATACACAGGACGACGAGTCTGGCGCGTCATCGTGCTCCGCGTCCTCCGTGTATGTCAGGATTTGGTTCAGATATTCCTGATCGGTGCCCTCCAGCCACCAGATCCGATCCCACCATTTCCTCAGGAAGGTGCTGATCTTAACATACTTGTTCTCCTTTTCCGTGTACGGTGCCGCCGGGTAGCCGTACGTGTTTGAAATCTCCCGTGACAGGTATCCCTTGTCACCGTTCTTTTCGTTGTAGATCGGCGCGCACATCAGTCCATCAGCCCTGTGAACGCAGTAATCCAGCACCGTGTCAACATGTCCGTGCCACATTCGGCCATACATGATCAGCCTGTCCCCGTGCCGCTTTCCGCATGTGAATGCAGTGTTGTCCTCGCCGCCGTAGGCCGCGTCGATGTGCGCGATACCGTCCCGCAGAAGGTCCTTTGGCTCATGCCCTTTCCCGATGATTTCCTCTACCAGCTCATTCGTGACGAACTTCGGAGCCGTCTTGAAGAGCGCGTCCTCCGCGGCGATGTGCACCAGCTCATAGTTCGCGGCGAAAAGGGAAGGCGCCATGCTCCGGCGCAGCTCCTCGATCTGCTCCGCGGTCAGCAGGCCGGTCTTGTAGCAGTCCCACTTCTCCGGCTCCGGCATCAGCGTGAAGGCGTCGTCCGGGTGCCAGGGCGTGCCCGTGTTGATGATCCGCCCGCCCGGGTTCCGGATGTTCAGCAGTTCCTGGTAGACCAGCTTCGTCCGTTCGCGCTCCGCCTTGCTCTTCCGGTCCTTCATGTTGATGATGTCGTCCGTGAAGATGAAGTCGAAGTGCTTACCGGTGATTGACCCGCCGATGCCCATGCCGACCAGCTGGCTGGTGCCCCGGGTGTCGGTCGTCAGGTTCGTGTTGATCTCCATGGCGTTATCGGTCGTCAGCTTCAGGTTGACGCCGTAGATCACCTGGACAAAATACGCCACCTGCGGGCTTTGCAGGATCTTCCGCACCTGGTTGATGATTTCCTTGACGTCATCGTCTGTTTTCCGGGCGAACAGCGACCGCTTGTTCGGGAAGACCAGCAGGATAATCGCCAGCACGATGGAAAGGCAGGTGGTTTTGAAGCTGCCGCGGTGGCCCTGGAGCGTCATATCGCCCTTCCCGGCGATCATCTTCCGCATCCATGCCCGGTGGACCTTTGTCAGCTTCGTAAACCCCAGCAGGTGCCCCAGTCTGTCCGGGTACCGTACCAGGAACCGTACCGCTTCCCGCCGTGTCATTTGTCCGATCCCTCTTCTGGTTCTTTCGCCTCGTTAACCGTTCCGCAATCCGGGCACTCGGCATCATAGAAAAAGCCGCAGTTCCTTGCTTCGTGGACGCCGGCGACATACTCTGCCCCGCATGCGGTGCATGCAAACCGCAGAACCTGCCCGTGCTTAATGACTTTCATTTTGCCATTCCTCCTCCCGGATTTCTTCCCCGGTTTCGATCACCCCGCCGGTTTCTCCGCATCCCGGGCATACCAGGTCCTTCAGCTGGACCCCGACCGACCGGACATCAATCCACCGCCGGACACACCGGACACACATGACCTCGCTGACCTTGTGCGGCATCTTTTCCTCGATGGGAATAATGTTTGCGCCCTCCTCCGGCTCCGCATCCTCTGCCGGCTCTTTATTATTCGGATCATGCAGAGGAAGTAAGATCTGATGCTTGACGATTTCGCTGTCAATCTCGAAGATATCGCTGTAGATATCTGCATCTTCGTCATTACAATATTTGATCTTTCCCTCTGCAGATCCAACACACTCGATTTCAACCCACCACACAGCAAGATCTCTTTTCGGATACCCAACCCGTATCACCGTGCCATCCTCAAACCAGATACGCACGTCCCGGCCAAAGCACACGATCTCATCTTCCTTGTACTTGCTCCCTTCGATCTCTACCAGGTCATCCGATGCTCCGTATATTCTGATCATCTTTTCCTCCTGTTTGCATCACTCGATATTGTCGTCATAGATCACGATCGCAGGCACTCCGCTGCCCCATGCGTTAAACTTCACAATCAGATCCTCCGGATCTCCTGTCGTTTTCGGATGCTCTTCCGCCAGCTTTTTGAGATCCTCCACGGTGTTGATCTCGCGTCTCTCTTTGTACTCGCCGCCTGACGCTTTCACAATTCTGAATTCCATTTTGCCCTCCTGTTTGCATGAAATCAGTATTCCGGCTCCTTCATCTGCGCCGCCGTGATCGCGCCCTTGGCGAACATGAACCCCTGGAACACGAAGCACTTTTCCCCGTGCGTTTCCCCGGTGCGCATGTACTCCAGCAGCGCGTTCTCATCCCGTTCGATC
>OCTW011595177.1_pt1 | contig 31216 bp, 27 predicted proteins | sample 1539671 | NCBI WGS metagenome assembly OCTW01 (sample SAMN02144230, study PRJEB22623) | gut metagenome | biome: sheep rumen | host: Ovis aries | place: New Zealand | reverse complement strand
GCGGAAGGCCATCAGATCACCCTGGCAGTGACACAGCCGGACAAACCAAAGGGCAGAGGACGGCATATGCAGTATCCTCCGGTGAAAAAAGCAGCGTTGGTCCATGGGATTCCGGTTTTTCAGCCGAAACGGATCCGCGATCCGGAGAGTATTGCTTCGCTGAAACAGTATCCCGCAGACGTGATCGTGGTAGTGGCCTTCGGGCAGATCCTTCCGGAAGAGGTGCTGCAGTACCCGAAATACGGCTGTGTGAATGTACACGGTTCGCTGCTGCCGAAATACCGGGGAGCAGCACCGATTCAGTGGGCAGTGATTAACGGCGATCCGGTTTCCGGCGTCACCACCATGCAGATGGATGCGGGACTGGATACCGGCGATATCCTGCTGAAACAGGAGGTGCCTCTGGCGCCGGATGAGACCGGAGGCAGTTTATTTGACAAACTGAGCCAGACAGGGGCCCGACTTTGCGCGGAGACGCTGACTGCGCTCGCGGCGGGCACCGTGACACCGGTTCCGCAGGACGAATCCCTGGCTACGCACACTTCTTTGATTCGAAAGAGTGACGGAGCCATCGATTTTTCCGCACAGGCCCGTTCGGTGGAATGCCTGATCCGCGGGATGAATCCCTGGCCCAGCGCCTACACCAGATGTCACGGCAAGACACTGAAAATCTGGAAAGCAGCAGTTGTTTCCGGAGAACCTGAAAAAGAGGTGCCACCGGGAACGGTTACGGAAGTGAGGAAAAACAGCTTCCTGGTCAGCACCGGACAGGACCGGCTGGAAGTACTGGAAGTACAGCTGGAAGGGAAAAAACGTATGGATGCCGGCGCGTTCCTTCGCGGCAATCATCTTGCCGTCGGAGATATTCTGGGGCAGTAGACCGAAGAAGAGATCCGGAATCCGGAAAAAAAGGGCAGCAGGCAGAACCGGGAAGCATGTGAAAAGACGGCAGTTTCCGCCGTGAAAAAGTGAGGACAGTCATTATGTATGGATATGGAATGGCAGGATTCTTCTGGGATCCGACTTATCTGCTGATTATTATCGGAGCAGTGATCTGCATGATCGCCTCGGCGCGGGTGCGGACGACTTACAGCAAATACGCACAGTTTCGCAGCAATTCCGGCATGACCGGTGCAGAGGCGGCAGAGCGGATTCTGCAGTCACAGGGGATCTATGATGTGGCGGTGCAGCATGTCAGCGGCGAGCTGACCGACCATTACGATCCTAGGAACCGAACACTATCCCTTTCGGATGCCACCTACGGCTCCACTTCGGTAGCGGCGGTGGGTGTGGCGGCACATGAATGCGGTCACGCGGTGCAGCATGCCAGAAATTATGTCCCCCTGCGTATCCGGGGCGCAATGGTGCCGGTGGTAAACTTCGGCGCCACCCTGTCCTGGCCTCTGATTATCATCGGGATACTGATGAGCCGCAACCTGGTGGGCCATTATATCATCAATCTGGGAATCATTCTTTTTTCTCTTGTGGTTTTATTTCAGCTGGTGACGCTGCCGGTGGAATTCAACGCCTCCCGCAGGGCCGTCAGAATCCTTGAAGAACAGCAGATCCTTGATTCGGAGGAACTTGTATACACCAGACGGGTGCTGAAGGCAGCGGCCATGACGTATGTGGCCAGCGCAGCGGCCGCAATCCTGCAGCTTCTGCGGATCCTGCTGATTGCCGGCAACCGGGATGACTAATGAAAGGAAGACAGTAGAAATATGTCAGATTCACCCACGACCAGAGAACTGGTGCTGGATATCCTGCTGCTGGTGACCAGAGACCATGTCTTCAGCAGCACGGCGATTCACAGCGTGTTAGATAAATACCGCTATCTGTCCAAACAGGAGCGGGCATTCGTGACGAGAGCCAGTGAAGGCACTATTGAGCGTATGATCGAGATGGACTATATCCTGAATCAGTTTTCACGCACGCCGGTGAACAAAATGAAGCCGGTGATCCGCTGCATTCTGCGCAGCGGGGTCTATCAGCTCAAATATATGGATGCGGTGCCGGCCCATGCAGCCTGTTCGGAGGCAGTGAACCTTGCCGTGCGCAGAGGGTTTCGCGGATTAAAGGGATTTGTGAATGGCGTGATGCGCAATATCGCCAGAAACATGCAGCAGATTACCTGGCCGGATCCGGAAAAAGATCCGGTGGGCGCGCTGTCCGTGCGCTATTCCATGCCGGAATGGCTGACCAAACGGTTCATCCGTCAGTACGGAACAGATCGGACGGAGGGAATCCTGCAGGCATTTCTGGCAGACCGTCCGACTGCGGTACGCGCGGAAACTGCCAGAATATCAGTCAAAGAACTGAAACAGCGTCTTTCTTCCAGAGGAATCCGGGTGACGGAGACAGACGGCCCGGCATACGCCTTTGCAATTTCCGGATATGATATGCTGGAGCGGATTCCGGAATTTCAGCAGGGGCTGTTTTATGTACAGGATATCTCATCCATGGAAGTGGCAGAGCTGGGCAGCCCAAAGCCCGGGGATCATGTGATCGATGTGTGTGCCGCGCCGGGCGGAAAAAGTCTGCACTGTTTTTCCCTGATGCATGGAGAAGGAACTGTGGAAGCCAGAGATCTGTCTCCGCAGAAAACCGAACGGATTCAGGAAAATTTTCAGCGGCTCTGGCCAGAAAATGAGAACCTGACAGTCAAAGTCTGGGACGCGTCAGTGCCGGATCCCTCCGCTGTGGGGACCGCGGATTTAGTCATCGCGGATCTTCCCTGTTCCGGACTGGGCGTCATCGGCATAAAGCCGGACATCAAATATCATGCCAGTGAGGAGGGGATCCGCAGCCTGGCAGAACTGCAGCGCCGGATCCTGGATACGGTCTGGCAGTACGCAAAGCCGGGCGGGACGGTGATTTATTCCACCTGTACCATGACCCCGGAGGAAAATGAACAAACGGTCGCCGCTTTTCTTGCCGGTCATCCGGAAATGCGGCTGGAAACAGAACGGCAGATCCTGCCGGAGCAGGGACGCAGCGGATTTTACCTTGCGAAATTAGTGAGAAATCATGGATAAAACAGAAATTGAATCAATGACAATGAAAGAGCTGACAGAGTATCTGGAAGCCATGGGAGAAAAGAAATTTCACGCAAAGCAGATCTATGCCTGGATGCATGTGCGGCATGCCGGCAGCTTTGAGGAGATGACGGATCTTTCCAAAAAATTACGCCAGAAGCTGAATGACACCTGTACCTACAGCAGACCGAAGCTTGTGACGATGCAGGAATCGCGGATTGACGGTACCCGGAAGTACCTGTTTGAACTGGCGGATGGCTGTCGGGTGGAAAGTGTGCTGATGAAGTACCGGCACGGAAACTCCGTATGTATTTCCTCCCAGGCGGGCTGCCGGATGGGATGCACCTTCTGCGCCTCCACCATCGGCGGTCTGATCCGGAGTCTTACGCCGGCGGAGATGCTGGAACAGGTATACTGCATCGGGGATGATATCGGCGCGCGCATTTCCAATGTGGTAGTCATGGGAATGGGAGAACCCCTTGATAATTTCGACAACCTGCTTAAGTTTATTACCATGCTGACAGATGAGCACGGACTGCATATCAGTCAGCGAAACCTGACGGTATCCACCTGCGGCCTGGTTCCGGGGATCCGCGCGCTGGCAAAACAGAAGTTTGCCATTACCCTTGCGTTATCCCTCCATGCCTCCAGTCAGGAAAAACGAGAGAAGCTGATGCCCATTGCCAGAAAATACAAGCTGGAAGAGGTCATGGATGCCTGCGATTACTATTTTCAGGAAACCGGACGGCGCATTACGTTCGAATACAGCCTGATTGCGGGCATTAATGATACGGAGAAGGATGCCGCGGAACTTCGGGATCTCCTGCATGGGAAAAACTGTCACATGAATTTGATCCCGGTGAATCCAGTCAGGGAAACAGGGTACCGCGCCCCGGACGGCGCAGCGGTTGCGGCATTCAAAAATAAGCTTGAAAAATACGGAATAAATGTTACTATTAGAAGGGAAATGGGCCGTGATATTGACGGCGCCTGCGGCCAGCTCCGCAAGAGGCTGGCGGAAAGGTAGGATTTCTTAGTTTATGAAAGTATGTTCACTGACAGACATTGGCCGTAAGCGTGAGATGGATCAGGATTATCTTTACACTTCCGAAGAACCGGTGGGTAATCTGCAGGATCTGTTTCTTGTGGCTGATGGGATGGGCGGACACAATGCCGGCGAATTCGCTTCCTGCACCGCGGTGACCCGTGTAGTCAGATCCGTGATGAAGAATCGGGAGCAGGATGAGGCTGCCATATTAAAAGAAGCGATTCGTGACGCAAACAGTTACATCAAAAAATATGCCGATCTGCATCCGCAGATGCAGGGCATGGGGACGACACTGGTGGCGGCGACGATTCACGGCAGCCGCATGACCGTGGCAAATGTAGGCGACAGCAGGCTGTATCTGATTCCGGCGGATGCCGGCAGGATTCCATCGGAGGGATCCGACAGCAGAAAAAACGATGCCGCAGACAGTACCCCGCCTGGTATTGTGCAGATCACACAGGATCATTCACTGGTGCAGGAACTGGTCCGCATCGGAGAAATTAACGAAGCCAATGCCCGGAACCATCCGGACAGAAATAAAATTACCCGTGCAATTGGAGTAGAAGACAGCGTGGAAGCAGATTTTTTTGAAATAGACCTGCCGCCAGCTGCCTTTGTCATGCTCTGCACAGACGGATTATCCAATATGGTAGAAGATCCGGAGATTCAGTCAATCATACTTGGACCGGGCACCCTGGAGGAGAAGACAGCCCGGCTGATCGATACAGCAAATGAGCACGGCGGCAGTGACAATGCCACCGTGATACTGATACAGACCGATGAGGTGAAGACATGTTAGAGAGCGGAATGTATATCGCCAACCGATACGAGATCGTCGGAAAGGTTGGCGTCGGCGGAATGGCCGATGTATATAAGGCGAAGGACGCAACGCTTGACAGATATGTGGCAATCAAAGTTCTGAAGCAGGAATTCTGCGAAGACATGAATTTTGTCACAAAGTTTCGTACAGAAGCGCAGTCTGCCGCCAGCCTGGAACATCCCAACATTGTAAATATTTATGATGTAGGAAGTGAAAACGGCATCTATTATATTGTCATGGAGTATGTGGAAGGCATTACCCTGAAGGAATACATCCAGAAAAAGGGCAAACTGAGCTACAAGGAGACCTTAAGCATCGCGATTCAGGTCAGCCGCGGCATACAGGCAGCCCATGAAAAAGGGATTATCCATCGGGATATCAAGCCCCAGAATATTATTATTTCCACCGACGGCAAGGTAAAAGTAACCGATTTCGGCATTGCCCGTGCCGCTTCGACCAATACCATCCATTCGGATGTGATGGGCTCCGTCCACTACGCGTCTCCGGAGCAGGCCCGCAACGGATACGTCAGCGACAAGAGCGATATCTATTCCCTGGGAATTGTCATGTATGAAATGGTGACCGGCAAAGTTCCCTTTGACGGTGACAGTACGGTACAGATCGCGATCCAGCATCTGCAGGATGAGATGGTGTCTCCCCGGGCATATGCCCAGAATCTGCCCGTCAGTCTGGAAAAGATTATCCTGAAATGTACCCAGAAAAATCCGGACCGCCGGTATGAGAATATCGAGGAGCTGCTGATTGATCTGCGCCGTTCCCTGGTATCCCCGAATACGGATTTTGTATCTTTTGCCCCGGTGGCAGACGGCGCCACAAGGGTTATCAGCGAAAAAGAGCTGAAAGAGATCCAGAATCAGACAGAAGGCGTGTCCCCGGAACACGCGGCTCCGGTGGAGACACGGGAACAGTACAGCCCGGTGAGAAATGAGAATACGTTTGATCCGGAGGAAGACGCGAAAGCCAGCCGAAAAGAAAAACTGATTACCACCTTCGGGATTATCGGAGTTGTTGTCATTGTCATTATTTTTCTGCTGATTCTCGGAAATATCTTCGGATGGTTCCGGTTCGGCTCAAAGAACAATACAGCAGCCACAACCCAGACTTCGGCGGTTTCAGAGCAGACCGGCGAAAGTGACAGCAAGAAGGAAGACACAGTCACCATGATCGACCTGAAAGGCATGACCTACAGCCAGGCCAAGAGCCAGCTGGAGTCCATGGGACTGAAGATCAATCAGAAGAGCACAGAAGCTTCCGAGGAATATGACAAAAATGAGATCATTTCACAGGATGTATCAGAAGGCGACTCTGTGAAAAAGGGCACGACCATCAATGTCGTAGTCAGCACAGGCAAGCAGGAAGAAGAAATCGATGTGCCCAATGTCGTGGGCAGTGATGCGTCTGACGCGGAGACACTGCTGGAGAATGCGGGCTTTGTAGTGAAGAAAAAGTTCGATTACAGCAGCACGGTGGACAGCGGGGATGTCATCTCCCAGACACCGAAGGCAGGTAAAACAGCCTATAAGAATGATACCGTGACGATTACCATCAGCCAGGGCATGGAAAAGATCAAAGTGCCGGATGTCATCGGCATGAGTCAGAGCGAGGCACAGAGCGCGCTGAAGGCAAAAGGGCTGAAATATACGGTTGTCAAGGATTACAGCGACGATTATGACCAAGGGGATGTCATTGCCCAGAGTGAAAAAGCAAGCACTTATGTAGACAGTGACACCACGATTAAGCTTACCGTCAGCAAAGGACCGAAAACAGTCAAATACACCTACACCGGCGAACTGAATGTCCCGGATCTGAATGAAGATCAGGAGGTAAAATACGCTTCGGTTTCTCTGTATGACGGCAACGGCACCGTTGTCAAGTACTGGTCCAAGATCACAGACTTCCCGTATACGCTGACCGCTACGAATATCGAGAACTCCAGTTCCGGTGTGCGGAAGGCCACCTTCTATTTCACGGATGGAACCAGCCACACCTACAGCAGCAACGTAAGCTTCAGAAAATCATCCTGACAAACGAATACATGATGGAAGGAAAAATCATCAAAGGGATTGCCGGATTCTACTACGTATACGTGGCGGAATCCGGTATCTATGAATGTAAAGCGAAAGGAATCTTCCGCAAAAACAACTTAAAACCTCTGGTAGGAGATGACTGCAGCATCGAGGTCATCGATGAGGCAGACAGACAGGGAAATATCGTACAGATTCATCCCAGAAAAAATTCCCTGATCCGTCCGGCCATCGCCAATATTGACCAGGCAGTGGTAATCTTTGCAGCCGTATACCCGAAACCCCATCTGAATCTGGTGGACCGGCTTCTGGTTACCATGGAAAAGCAGCAGATCCCGTCGCTTATCGTGTTCAACAAAAAGGACCTGGCGGAAGAGGAAGAACTGGACCGGTTAATAGAGGCGTACCGCACCGCCGGCTATCCGCTGATTTTCACCAGCACAGTGACCGGAGAGGGCATGGATGAACTGATGCAGAACCTGCGGGGAAAGACGTCCGCAGTGGCGGGGCCTTCCGGCGTGGGCAAGTCTTCGATCATCAACCGTCTGTCTCCGGAGGTACAGATGGAGACCGGCGCGGTTAGCAAGAAAATTGCCCGCGGGCGCCATACCACCCGCCACGCGCAGCTGATTTATCTGGCAGATCATACGTATATCGCGGACACACCGGGATTTACCTCATTTGGGATTGATTCCTTTGAAAAAGAAGAAATCGGGGAACTGTTCCCGGAATTCGCGCCTTATGAGAAATACTGCCGGTTTTCCGGCTGCAGCCATATTTCCGAACCGGTCTGCGGCGTGCGGGACGCGGTGGCACAGGGAGAAATCAGCAGGTCCCGGTATGACAGCTACTGCGAATTCTACCGGGAATTAAAAGACAAGAAAAAATATTAAGGGGAAAAGAATATGAATTGTTTGGCACCGTCCCTTCTGTCGGCAGATTTTGCACAGCTGGGAGAACAGGTAAAAGAACTGGATGAACTGGGCGCACAGTATGTGCATATTGATGTCATGGACGGCATGTTTGTCCCGAGCATTTCCTTCGGGCTGCCGGTGATCCGTTCCATCCGTCCGTATTCCGAACGGATTTTCGATGTCCATCTGATGATCGAGGAGCCGGTACGTTATATCACGGAATTTGCGCAGGCAGGCGCCGATCTGATTACGGTGCACGCAGAAGCCTGCAAACATCTGGACCGCACGGTTATGGCCATCAAGGACGCAGGGCTCCTGGCCGGTGTGGCGCTGAATCCTGCCACATCTCTTTCCGTCCTGGATGAAATCCTTCCGGAACTGGACATGGTGCTTTTGATGAGCGTCAATCCGGGATTCGGCGGACAGAAATATATTCCCTATGTCACAAAGAAGATCCGCAATCTCCGCAGCAGAATCGATACGCTGGGCTGCTCTGTGGACATTGAAGTAGACGGCGGCGTAAACCTGAACAATGTGCAGGAAATCATGGATGCGGGCGCGAATATCATCGTGGCAGGCAGCGCGGTATTTCGCGGCGACCTGAGGGAAAATGTCAATGATTTTCTGGAAATCATCAACGGACGGGACTGAACGGAGAGAGCCGTATGTCAGAAATACTGATTGTCAGTGGCGGACCGGAACAGGGAGCCTTTGAACAGGAGTACATCCGGACCCACAGTTTTTCTTATATCATTGCGGCAGATGCGGGCATGAAGCTCTGCCGGGAAGCCGGTTTGCTGCCGGATCTCATCCTGGGAGACTTCGACTCCGCGGATTCGGACTGCTTTGCGTATTTTCATCAGCGCATTCCGGAACGTATGAAACGCTATCCTGTCCACAAGGATGAAACAGACACGGAGCTGGCGCTGAACGCGGCCATTGCCCGATGGAAGGAGCATCCTGCCCGGGAGGGGATTGTAATACTGTCTGCCCTGGGCGGCAGAGTGGATCATCTGCTGGGAAATATTCAGCTGCTGGAGACGGCAGTCGCTGCAGGTGTTTCCTGCCGGCTCATAAACCGGCAGTGCAGCGTGCGGATGATCGACAGGGATACAGTTCTGCGCCGGCAGGAACTGTTCGGCAGATACGTATCGCTCATCCCTTATGGCGGACCGGTACGAGGACTGACACTGACCGGATTCGAGTACTGTGTACAGAATTTCACCCTGCAGACGGGCAGATCACGGGGAATCAGCAACGAGCTGCGGGAGGAAACCGGTACAATATCTATGGAGGAGGGCAGGCTGCTGGTCATTGAAGCATCGGAGTGACCAGACCGGCCGAAGCGTCAATGCAGAGCAGAAAAAAAGAAAGAGAAAAAGAAAAATACGAGGAAATGGACGCGGAGATCAGCGAAATCCGCGCGCAGGCTTCCAACCGGCAGGAACCGAACCCAAGGGCACTGATTCCGATTCTGGTGTTTCTGGTTCTGTATATCGGATCCGGCATCTATTATGAATGCATCCATCCGATCAAGGGGGAGATGGGGTTTTACATCATGTCCGTGGTGGTAGCCTTCGGTCTGGCGCTGATCGTTGCTTTTGTGCAGAATCCGGGGCTGTCCTTTGATAAGAAAATCCACATCTGCGCGAAGGGGATCGGAGATGACAACATTACCATTATGCTGTTTATCTTCCTGATGGCGGGGGCATTCAGCGGCATTGCCAAAGAAGCCGGCGGCGTCGAGAGTACAGCCAATCTTTTAATGAATGTGATACCCGGGCGCTTTGCGATACCGGGTCTCTTTGTCATTGCCTGTCTGATCTCCATGTCCATGGGCACCAGCGTAGGCACCATCACCGTCTTGGTTCCCATCGCCGCTTCCGTAGCCGGCACAGCGGGCTTCAGCCTTCCGATGTGTGTGGGTACCGTGGTGGGCGGTGCCATGTTTGGGGACAACCTGTCATTTATTTCAGATACCACCATTGCAGCCACCAAAACCCAGGGCGTCGCAATGAAGGACAAATTCCGGGCCAATATAAAAATTGCCCTGCCGGCAGCAGCCATCACACTTGCGATTCTGATCGTTCTGGCCGTTCAGGGCGGCACAGCGCAACTGGGACAGTACAGCTTTCACCTCCTTTTGGCGATTCCCTACTTTATCGTTTTGATTCTGGCATTCTGCGGAATCAATGTATTTATCGTGCTTGGAATCGGCATTCTGCTGTTTCTGGCTTCCGGATGGATCTCCGGTACGCTGACTTACGCCACCGCATTCTCTGCCATGGGAACCGGCACATCCGGAATGTTTGAAACCATGATCGTAACGATTCTGGTGGCCTCCATCAGCGCGTTGATGGAAGCTTTTGGAGGATTCGCGGCGATTCTGGCACTGATTCGCAGATTTTCAAAAGGCAAACGGGGCGCCATGTTCGGTATCGGCCTTCTGACGGGTCTGATGGACATCGCGACGGCAAACAATACAGTAGCCATTGTGGTGGCCGGTCCCATCGCGCGCCAGGTCAGTGAAGAATATGGTATCGACCCCAGAAAAACGGCGTCATTGCTGGATACCTGTTCCTGCGTGTTCCAGGGAGTGATACCCTATGGCGCGCAGCTTCTGGTGGCGGCCAGTCTGGCGGGAATCTCCAGTGTTTCGATTATCCGCTGGCTGTTTTACCAGGCGATTCTTCTGATCTGCGTGGTTGTGTCGATTGTTCTGGAGGGGAGAGGAAAACGTTATGGCGGATAAGACAGAGGATCCGAGAAAAGTCTGATCATGATCCGTGGCAATTACACAAAATGCCGTCGATGAAATTTATTCCAGATCAGAAGAACTGGGTTGGAATGCGTAAAAACAAAGAAATATAAAAACAGAGAGAAAATGGAAGAGAAACAGGGAAAAGGTCCGGCAGTCTGCCGGGCCTTTTGCTGTAAAGAAACCCGGTGAGAACAACAGAAGTCATTTTGTCGACAAGCTTGTTGACAAGTTGGGCGACAAGATGTATGGTAGGAAAAGAAACATGAAAAACGGCAATTATAGAGTCAGGGATCCGAAACAGCAGCGGCAGGTACGGATGAAGAGAACTGCCTGTAATACGATACGCAAGGATGGAGAATAGGATGGAATATAATCAGGTGACAGAAGAGATGACGGCAAAGCTGAGAGCCTCCGTGACCGGTACCGTTTATACCGGCGCAGAGATCAGCGAGGACTATTCGCATGATGAATATGAGGTACACGGACATTGCATGCCGGAAGCGGTAGTCGTAGTGAAATCAACGGAAGACGTTTCCGCGGTATGCAGAATCTGCTATGAATATGAAGTGCCCTTTCTGGTGCGCGGAGCGGGAACCGGTCTGGCCGGCGGCTGTGTACCGATCGCCGGCGGTGTGGTGATCGACATGCAGAAAATGAATCAGATTCTCGGAATCCATAAGGAAGATCAGGTCATTCGTGTACAGGCCGGCGCACTGATCCAGGATCTGCAGGCTGCCTGTCTGGCAGAAGATATGATCTATCCGCCGGATCCGGGGGAAAAACTGGCGACCGTCGGCGGAAATGTGGCCACCAATGCCGGCGGCATGCGTGCCTGCAAGTATGGTTCCACCAGGGACTGGGTACTGGCTATGACCGTGGTAATGCCTCGGGGCGACATCATGGAATTCGGCGCTGAAGTCAGCAAGAGTGCGTCCGGCTACAGTCTGATGAATCTGATCAGCGGATCCGAAGGCACACTGGGAATCATTACAGAGCTTTCCATGAAAATAGCGCCCAGACCCGCCGGAACCATCAGTCTGCTGGCCCCTTTTGCAGATGTGGAAACCTGTATCAGCTGTGTGGCTTCCGTCAAGAATGCCAATCTGGATCCCCAGTGTCTGGAGTTCATGGACCGCAGCAACGTGGACGCAGTGCATCACTATCTGAAACGCACGGTGTTCCCCACTGAAATGGAAGGAACGCAGGCAGGCGCATATCTTTTAGTGAATTTTGAGATCTTCAGTGACGAGGAAGCGGAAGGAATCATGGAACGGGCCGCAGAAGTATTTCTGGAAAACGGAGCCCTGGATGTGGTGGTATACGATACACCGGCCGCTTTACATGCAGCCTGGGAAGTACGGGGATCTGTCTTGGAAGCAATTCTGGAAGATTTTGATCTGACGGATGAGGTGGATATCGTGGTTCCGGTATCAAAACTAGCGGAATATATTATTTACTGCCAGAATCTGGAAGTTCCGGAAGGCATGGAAATCCGGCTGGCCGGCCATGCGGGCAACGGAAATCTGCATGTAAGCGTATGTGCCAAAGATATGGAGCAGGGAGAATTCGAAGAAAAGATCCGGGGAATCTTTGATCTGCTGTATCAGAAAGGAATCGAATTAAAGGGCTGCGTCAGCGGCGAGCACGGAATCGGCAGTGCGAATATTGACCGCCTGGAACAGTTCCTGGGCAAACCGCAGATGGAATTAATGACCGCAATCAAGCAGGCCTGTGATCCGAAAATGCTCTTAAATCCGGGAAAGGTATGCTTCAGTCTGTAATCAGTCTGCAGCAGAAGAAAAGTATGAAGACAGAAGAAACAAACAGGAGGTCCGGCGCTCAGGAAATCTGTCAGGATCTGTCGGAAAAAATCATTCATCTGACCTATATGCCGGGGGAAGCGCTGAGCGAACATGAGCTGGCTGCCCGATACGGCGCGACCCGCCACACGATTCGGAAAGCACTGGCGGTTCTGCAGCAGAAACGCCTGATTGAAGTCTATCCCCAGCGGGGAACGTATGTCACGTTACTGGATATCGATCAGGTGAAAAATATCATGTTTCTCCGCGCAGCTGCCGAAATACAGGCGGCCAATCTGCTGATGGATCAGGAGGATACAGTCATCGCGGAAAACTGCCGGATCATGGAAACCTGTATTCAGAGCCAGAAGATGGCCATGCAAGAAGCAGAAGACGGACAGCTTACCGAAGCCTTTGAAACATCGGATGCGCAGTTTCACGCACAGCTTTTTCGGGCGGTGGGCAGAGAAACGGCCTGTCATATGCTGGATGATGAGATGAATCTGTTTTATCGATGGAGAAATCTGGAACTCCGCCTAAATGACCGGCTGCCGGAAATTATCCATCAGCATGAGGAGCTGCTTCAGATGCTAAAAAACAGAGAGCGGGAAGGCTTCCGTCAGCTGATGAACCAGCACATCGACACCAGTTATTTTGAGGAAATCGGAGCCAGAACGAATAACCGGTATTTTTACAAAAAAAGCTAAACGAAGACCTTCGGACAAAACAGGATGCGGTGTCCGGAGGCCTTTTCTTTTTTCAGTCTGCGCCAGGTCAGAAGATGCTATAATAGGGCATATCCGCAGCAGAAAAGCAGGAGGAAAAACAATTGATCAATTCATATGAATATAACCGCATGATGGAACAGAAGCTTTACAGCCCGCTTAAGGTCGGCGGCGATTCCTGGGAAAGAGTGCACGCGGCACAGAAGAAATTCAATGAATCCGCATACTGGAAGGACCGAAGCGCACTGAATGAACTCAGAAAGTGTTTTGGAAGATCCTATGACGATATCATCCTTACGGCGCCGGTGTATTTTGACCATGGCGACCGCATATTTTTCGGGAAACATTTCTACGCCAATACGGGACTTACGATTCTGGATGAGAATAAGGTCATCTTCGGCGACCATGTGTATCTGGCGCCCCATGTCAGTATTTTTACGGCGGGTCACCCGATTGACGCAGAGGTGCGAAATACCGATGTGGAGTACGCAAAGCCTGTGACCATCGGTTCTGACGTATGGATTGGCGGAAACGTTGTCATCAATCCGGGGGTGACCATCGGAAGTGATGTGGTCATCGGCTCCGGATCAGTCGTTACGAGGGATATCCCGGATCATGTGGTGGCAGCAGGGAACCCGTGCAGGGTAATCCGGCCGATTACAGAGGAGGATGCGGCGTACTGGAAGGGGCAGTATCGGGAGTATTTGGAGAGAAGAAAGGAATCATTCCAGCATGAACAGGGATAACAAAAACGATTCTGGTAAAGAACCGAATTATGTGAAAGCAATGACGGACGGTTTCCATACCGCCGCTGTGGATGCGGCCTTCCAGTCCAATCTGGCCTACCGTCCGGAATTTATTTCCAATAATCCTCAAAGCGGAAGAAAGGTTCTTGTATCTATTGAGCAGGAACTGGCTGCCTGTGACCAATTTAAAATCAGTGTGGCATTTATCACCAAAGGCGGGATCACTCCTCTGCTTCAGATTTTAAAAGAATTGGAACAAAAGGGGATTCCGGGGGAAATCCTTACCACTGACTATCTGACATTCAGTCAGCCGGAAGCATTGGAAAAACTGGCGTCTTTAAGCAATATCAAACTGCGGATGTTCCGTACAGACCGTGATGAAGCTGAAGGATTCCATACAAAAGGATATATTTTCCGTCAGGAAGAAATCTACCGCATCATTATTGGAAGTTCCAATATGACCCTGAATGTGGTGACAAAAAACAGAGAATGGAATACCAAGCTGGTTTCCACCGAACAGGGGGAACTGGCGCAGGAAATTCTCGGCGAGTTTGATGCCTTGTGGAATGCGCCGATGACACAGGAGTTTCATGAGTTCTTTGAAGAATACCAGCAGGCGTATTTCAGGGAACAGATGATCCGCAAGCAGCGCAGGGCAGCACAGAGAGAAGCAGTTGTTTCTCTGGATCGTTATAAGCTTTCGCCCAACAAGATGCAGGTGGCATTTGTGAAAAACGTGCGACAGCTCCGGAAACAGCAGGTGCATCGCGCACTTTTGCTGAGCAGTACGGGTACGGGAAAGACAATGGCTTCCGCGTTTCTGATGCGGGATATCCAACCAAAGAGGATGTTGTTTGTCGTGCACAGGGAACAGATTGCGAAACAGGCGCTGCACACATATCAGCGGGTATTTGGAAGGGAAAGGACGTATGGCTTACTGTCCGGGAACCAGAAGGATATGGAGGAAGACTTTATTTTTTCCACCATGCAGATGATGGCAAAGCCGGAGATTCATACGCAGTTCGGACCGGAGGCGTTTGATGTGATTGTACTGGATGAGTGTCACCACGCCGGTTCTGAGAGTTACCAGAGGATCATGTCCTATTTCCAGCCTGAATTCTGTCTGGGGATGACAGCCAGCCCGGATACCAATAACTATGACATCTATGAGTTGTTTGACCATAATATTGCATATGAGATTCGTTTGCAGCAGGCGTTGGAAGAAGATTTGCTTTGCCCATTCCATTATTTCGGAATCACGGACCTGGAGATCAATGGAGAAGTATTTGATGATAATGCGGGAGTGCGCAACTTTGCCAATCTTGTGTCGGATGCCCGGGTGGATTATGTTCTGGAGAAGGCCGAATATTTCGGTTATAGCGGTGACCGTGTCAAAGGGCTGATCTTTTGCAGCAGAAAAGAAGAGGCAAAAGAACTATCTTTCAAATTTAATCAGCGTTTAAAGAAAGATGGCAGTCCGTACCATACGAAAGTATTAACAGGGGAAGACAGTCAGGAACAGAGAGAACAAGTGGTTGCTCAGCTTACCACGGATCAAACCGAAGGTACGTACATTGATTATATTTTTACGGTTGATATCTTCAATGAAGGCGTTGATATTCCGGAAATCAACCAGGTTATTATGCTGCGTCCAACCGAATCTCCTGTAGTATTTATCCAGCAGCTGGGGCGGGGACTGCGTAAATTTCAGGGAAAAGAATATGTGGTGATTCTCGATTTTATTGGAAATTATATGAATAATTTCATGATCCCAATTGCTTTGTCCGGCGATCGCAGCTACAACAAGGATACGATGCGGCGCTATGTCCGTGAAGGCTCAAGAGTGATCCCTGGCAGTTCCACCATTCACTTCGATGAAATTTCAAAAAAGAGGATCTATTCTTCCATCGATTCCGCCAGAACCAATGACATGAAACTGCTGCGGGAATCCTACAAGTCTCTGAAAAACAAGCTGGGGAGAATTCCTACCATTCTGGAATTTAAGGCGTATGGGGCTGTAGATGTGACAAAAATCTTTGACAAATGCGGCTCCTACTATGTATTTCTGAAAAGATACGAACCAGAGTATCACTGTGAACTGTCCCAGAACGAGCAAAGTGTTATAGAGTATATGTCGCGGAAACTTTCATCCTATAAGCGGATCTACGAGTGGTCCATTCTGGAATCATTAATTAGCAGACAGGATCGGTTTACATCCTATGCAGATTATATGAAAAAGGAGTATGAAGTAAAGGTATCAGCATTGAAAGAGGAATCCGCATACCGGAATCTGACCAATCAGTTTCCCAAGGAAGAAGAACGCAGAAAATATACTGCATGCGTCCTGATCGAACGGACAGCGAATGGAGGTTATCGACTTGCGGATGGATTTCGCCAAATGCTCCGTAACAAAGAATTCAAAGCCATGGTCAAAGATCTTCTGGTATTTGCAAAAGAACGATATCAGGATAACTACAGTCATGCGTATAAAGATACAGATTTTCAGTTATACCAGAAATATACTTATGAAGATGTGTGCCGTCTGCTTTGCTGGAAACGGAATATGAATGCCCAGAACATTGGCGGATATTTCTATGATGCAGATACGAAGACGATGCCGGTCTTTATTAATTATGACAAAACAGAAGATGCTATCGCATACGAAGACCGGTTTCTGACCGAAAGCACACTGATCGCGCTTTCAAAGCGTCCGCGGCAGATTGCATCCAGCGATGCAGATCATATTTATAAGAAGACAGAAGCGGATAAGGAGAATCGGATTTACCTCTTTGTAAGAAAGAATAAGGATGACAGGGAAGCAAAAGAGTTCTACTTTCTTGGCGAGGTTTTTGCGGAGGGCGAGCCGAAACAGATTACGATGGGCGCCTCAAATGACAAAGCCTTTGAAATACAGTATCGTCTGGATGTTCCGGTGAGAAGTGATATTTATGATTATATTGTTGGGGATTAAGGGGATTTTAAGGGAAAAATTCATGACATGCTTGATAAGGCATCATAATCCGCAGCAGCGGAATCTGGAAAAGAGAGTCCGACTATAAGGCTCAGATAATGGAGGAATAAACGTAAATGATCAGTGGAGATATCTGCGACGGCTGCATGAACGGATGCAGTCTTACTGCGCCGGGCTGTCAGCGGGGAATGGCGAAAGCCCGTGGAGAAGAATTTGCCCAGGAGCCATCGTTCCGGGACGCCCAAAGACTGTATTTGGAACGGCAGGAGCGTATCGCTGAATTACGAAAGATCCGGGATTGTTTCGAACAGGCTATCGCGGAGCATGGAGCGATTTATTTAAAGGTTTTCGATGATAAAGAAATGCGGTGTAAATGTAAAGCAGTGACTTTCCACATGCTGAAGGGGGATCGCCTGTATTTTGGCATTGGAGTGACAGATGCGTTTTATGGCTTGCTTCGCAGGAATACGAATGTGAAATTCGTGGATCATCCGGATGAGGGGAGAGAATCGTTCTGTTATTCGGGAAAAGCGGTATTCCACGATGGGATAGAAGGGAAACGTCTGTCCAAAGAAGCACTGGCAGAACCTGGATATGATGAGCTAAAAGAGACATATACCATGGAAGGGGAAAAGAGATTTGCCGTGTTTCATCTGGAACAGGGTGATTTTAAGAAATGAGGGATCGGGGGATACTGCACATGTTTTGTGCAGTATCCCCCGATTTTTTCACAGTCTTTTTCAGGCTTCTTGTATGTACGAAAAAATAGTGCTTTTATATTTCCCGATAATTTAATTTTTTAATACACCGCGCAAAAAAATATCGGTAGAGGCATCTAATATCTCATCATCAGAATATTGGGCATTTACTCCTATGATCACTTTGTATTGGATAACGAAAGCAAATAATGAACCGACATATGTCTTTGCAGCCAGATAAAAATCGATATCTGTTCTTAACTGATCTTTATAAGATTCCATCACATCAGCCAAACATTGAGCCACATATCCTAGGCCGTTTTTATGATACATATTGCTGATTTCAGGGTGTTTATTGGAATCACGCAGAATAGTCCGTGTAAAAGCTATTCGTTCAGGAGTATCAAAAATAGACATATATGCTTTTCCAATTTTATAAACGATGGTGCGAAAATCTGTAGTATTGATGTCCGGTTCAATGGTATGAAAGTTGTAATGGAATGGAGTTTCCTTCATGACAACAGCAAATAAATTGTCTTTGTCATCAAAATACTGATACAAAGATGCTTTGGAAATCCCGGCCCGTTTGGCTATCATATTCATAGATGTACCATCGAATCCTTTTTCGCCAAACAGAAGAAGTGCAATTCGTACAATCTCGTTTCTTCGTGCATCGTGTTCTGGCTGCAAGACCTTAGCTTCAGGGATATCCAAGGAATCAAATAGATCTTTCTTGCCGTCGAAATATAAGTAAATGGTTGAAGGTGAGATGTGCATTTGTCTTGCGATATCAGTGATTTTCGTCTCCTTATATCCCTTTTTTAAAAATAATTCTTTGGAGACATCCATGATTTTTTCTTTAATATTGTTATCCATAACATGGCCTCATAAATAATAATAGAATAAGATAGAACCGTTTTTTTATATTCAAAGTTTAATAATATTCTTATTATATGTCAATGAATATTATAAATTAAAGAAAAAATAGTTGATTCAAAATGTATATTATTCAAACATTTTGGATATTATTAACAAAAGAGCATGCTTTAATAAGTTAAAAGTATACAAAATAATACAATACTACTTGACAGTATATTATTATTTTGCTATAAAGAGAATAACTTAAGCTGAACGTTCGGTAATTATTCATTCTTTATTTAGGAGGATAGGAGAACTGGAGAAAGCAATATGTTGAAAATTGATCTGGAAAACCACTTTTATGATGAGAGTTTGATTGAAATATTAAAAAAACGTAAGCGACCGCCATTTATGACTCAAGATGAGCAAATAATTCAATGGACAGATGCAATTGCAATGCCTCAAGGAGATCTGCTCGGGCAGCTGCGGGAATGTGCAGAAAAAAGAAAAAAATTACTTGAGTCTAAAGGAATCACAGATGCAGTAATTAGTTCATCACAAGGACCGGAAGAACTTGATCTTGAAGAAAGTATTCAAGTGTGCAGACAGACGAATCAGCATCTTTATGCTATCACACAGGAGTTCCCTGAGTTTTATCATGGGTCAGCAACTCTGCCAATTGGTGATATTGAAACAGCAAGAGAAGAGTTGATTAAATGCGTGAAAGAATATGGTTTTGTTTCCTGGCATACTAATTCGAATTATGGTAAAACGGCTCCGGACGATAAAATGTATTGGCCATTATTTCGTGAAGCAGAAAGTCTGGGTATTTATGTGTATTTGCATCCGAATATTCCAAAGTTTGCGCGTACGGAAGGATTTGGATTTACATTAGCAGGACCAGGCTTGGGGTTTACTTTAGATACGATGTTAACAATAACAAAAATGATAGTTTCTGGGTTGTTTGATGAAATGCCTGATTTGAAGGTGGTGTTGGGGCATTTGGGTGAGGCACTTCCCTTCTTACTTGACCGTATGGAAAACAGGCTGGCATTTTTGCCGAATAAAGACATTCATATAAAACATGAGTTAAAATATTATTTTCAAAAAAATATTTATGTTACTACGAGTGGTAATATGTCGGCGGAGGCGTTTGACTGTGCAAAGAGAGTATTAGGAATGGATCGAATTTGCTTTGGCAGTGATTATCCATTTGAGAGGCTCGATGGAATATTGGACTTTTTGGATGATGTTCAGTTGAGTGAAAAAGAGCGGGAACAGTTGTTTTACAAGAATGCAATAGATGAGTTGGGGATAAGAAAATAATAATGTACGATTCATATCAATAATTATGTGAAGAGGAGGAGCTAATTATGATGAAAAGAGTTAAAAAACTATTTATGGCAATGGCATTATGCGGGGTTATGGTAACTGCATTAGGCGCATGCGGAGGAGGATCAGCTCAAAAAGGATCAGCCGCAAAAGAAACTACAAAGGCATCTGTCACCATTCGCGTGGGCATGCCCACAGCAGGCAAACATTTTTCCAATTATACTGCTGAACAGTACAAAAATGCAATTGAAAAAGCTTCAGATGGGAAAATCGCGGTACAGATTTATCCAAGCAGTCAGTTAGGAACGGCAACACAGATGATTCAAGGCGTGCAGGATGGTAGTATAGAATCTGTTATTATTCCATCTTCGTATTTTTCTTCTTTTGCACCGGCATCAGCGGTAACAGACATACCGTATTTTTTCAAAGACGCAGATCAAATATATAAGGTATTAAATAATGACAATCCATTGAATTCATACATGGAGAAGAAAGGATTTACTGTCGGGGCATGGCTGAAGAACACGCCACGTTATATTTTAAGCCAGAAAAAGTATACATCAGTATCTGATATCAGAAACCAGAAGATTTGGTGTCTGCCGAGTACAACTCTGCAGGATGAATTGAAAGCGTATGGAGTATCACCGCAGGCACTAGATCCGGCAGATATTTCTGTCTCTCTGGAAAATGGGACTGTTGACGGAGTTGAGACGGATGTTATTTTCATGAATTCTATGGGTTTGGGAGAGTCGGCAAAATATTTAAATGAAGTGCCGTCTACTCCAATGATCAATGTTTTTTGCTTTAGTACGACATGGCTGGATTCATTGACACAGGATCAGAAGGATCTGATTTTAAAAACAGCGAAACAAGTCACAGAATCAAAGGAAGTACCATACGTTGAACAGGCGTATAACAATAGTTTAAATGCTTTAAAAGATGCAGGGGTAAAAGAGTCTAAACCTTCAGCTGAATTAACAAATGAGTTAAAGAGAAAAGCGGATAAAGTAAAAGAAGAATTTATTAACACGGATTCTGACTGCAAATCGATTTATGATGCGCTGGAAAAACAGATACTTGCCGATAAGTAGTATAGAAAGTGTGAGGACACCATGAAAAAAATCGGAGATTTATTTTTGAAAATTAATCATGTGATGCTGTGGATTTGTGGCGTATTTGCTGCGTTTGCGGCATTATTGGCTGCTGTTAATGCAATCCTTCGATTTACAAAAGGATCCGGATTTGCGGCGTCAGATGAAATCTGTGTACAGTTAGTTGCTTTGTTAGTCTTTATTGCGATGAGCTATTTAGAATATACGGACAACCATTTGACCATTGATATTTTTAATACGTATGTGAAAAATCATGTCGTAAAGAAGATTGTTCTTTATGTCAGGGGAATTATTACAATTATATTTGACTGCATACTAATTAAGTATGGGATTACAGTAACCCAAACAGCAGCGCAGCGTGGGATAGTAACAAATGTTCTGCATTTTCCTAGAAGTATAATTTATGGAATTGTCACAGCATCTATGATTGCTGCAGTCGCAAGCTGGGTAGTGATTTTGGTTTGTCGGAAAGGAGAGTTTGCAGAATGTTAGCACAAGTATTAATTCCGCTAGTTTTGATCCTTGTTGTGCTTGTTGCGTTAAACTGTCCAATTTGGGTAGCGTTATTTGGATGCACAATATATCTCCAGCTTTTTGTAAACCATATGAATTTAAATAATTTGTTTACAGGAATTTTTGAAGCGTGTACAAAAAGCTCGTTACTGGCCGTTCCATATTTTATCCTGGCTGGCAGCATTATTGCTTCCAGTTCGCTGGGAAGCCGCCTGATAAATATTTTCATTGCATTGTTGAAAAATATCAGGGGAGGACTGGCGATTGCGTGTTTGATTGCAAATGCAATATTTGGTGCCATTTCAGGTTCTGCTCCGGCAGCAACTGCAACATTCGGGAAAGTGGTTCATAAACCACTTTCCGAAGCACATGGTAAAAAATTATCTTTGGGCCTGATAACGTCTTCTGGTGCATTAAGTACAATTATTCCGCCGAGCATTACATTGATTGTATATGGGGTTGCCACAGAACAGTCGATCGGGAAATTGTTTATGACAGGTTTTTTGCCTGGAATCTTACTGGTAATTATAGTAGCGGTTTATCTTGTAATTGTATGCAAGGAGAATGCGTTTAATACCAAATCGGCCCAGGGACAGGAAGAAGAAGAGGACGTTTCCGATCTTAGTAATCTGACACTGGGAAAAGCATTAAAAGAGGGAATACTTGTATTGATTCTTCCGATAATTGTGCTAGGAGGAATTTATTCAGGATTTTGTACACCTACTGAATCAGGTGCGATAGCAGCATTATATTCTTTTATTGTTGCTGTATTAGTATACCGGGATATTAAGCCAAAAGAGTTGATGCCTATCTTTAAGGATTCTGCTAAAACTACTGCGCAAATTTTCATTTTGATCGCGGTAAGCTCAGCGTTTGCACAGGCGGCAACGATTGCACAGCTTCCGTTGATGGTACAGGATGCATTCAGCGGCGTAGGCAAGATAGGATTTCTGTTGATTCTCAATATTATGCTGTTAATTGTGGGATGCTTTTTTGACAGCAGTGCAGCCATACTGATCTTTGCGCCCATGCTGTTAGGGACAGCAACTTCATTGGGAATTAATCCCCTTCATTTAGGTATTATCTTTACGGTTAATCTTTCGATTGGCATGTTTACACCGCCGTTTGGACTAAATATTTTTGTATCACAATCTGTTCTTAAGGAAAGTATGGGAACAATCAGTAAAGCAGTTCTGCCTTTCATTGGATTATATATTATCGGGTTGTTTATTATTACTTATGTACCGAAAATTTCTATGATTCTCCCAACTGTTTTGGGGTGAGTGCATAATATGCGGATATTTTACCAGGGGATCCGGGGGCGTTTCGCCCCCGGATCCCCTGGTAGCATTTGGAATCTGGTTTAGATTTGAACAGCAGTCTGTGGAATTTTCAAGCTGAATCAACTGATCTTTCAGTAATTAAAACCCGCACGCAAAACCTCAATATTCTTCGCGTTAAATTTTCCTTTTCCCTGATGCTCAAAGTATTCGCACAGGCCGGTTTCCAGCTGATCAATCGAGAACAGACCAGTCTCTTTACTGATTTTCCCCAGCATACATATATTCGCGTTGCGCTCGCTGTGAAGATTTTGAGAAATTTCGGTAACAGGCGCTTCGATTACATGAATATCATCTCGATATTTTTTGTTTTTTACAAGTGTGCTGTTAACAAACAAATAAGCGCCTTGTTTCATAGATGGCATAAAGACATCAACAGAAGGTCCGTTTAGTGCCATTACGATGTCAGGATGATCAGCGTAAGGGCTGGCGATACGGTGATCACTGATTATGACATTGCAATTGGCAGCACCGCCTCTCATTTCATTTCCATAAGCAGGAAACCATGTGGATTTTAAATTGTTTGAATACGCTGTATATAACAAGATTTTTCCGGCAGTAAGGACACCTTGTCCGCCAAAACCAGCACATATGATTTGTTTGATCATTTGTTGTCCTCCCTAATTATTTATCAATTACTTCGCCCATTTCATACCGTGTTGCCAAGTGTTCATCAATATATTTCATGGCATCAGGCGGAGTTAAGTTCCAATTTGTTGGACATGGAACAAGAACTTCTACAAGTGAGAACCCTTTGTGGTCACGTTGTTTTTCAATTGCTTTGCGAACCATTTTTTTTGTCTTTGCTATATTGACGGGATTCGTGATGGAAGTACGTGCCAGGTAGGCAATATTAAGATTTCGCATGACATTGAACACGTCGAAATCCTCTCCCTGCAGAGCGGCAATTCGTCCTTTTGGGGTTGAAGGAGTAATTTGTCCCATTTGGCTGGTGGGCGCCATTTGTCCGCCCGTCATAGCATAGACAGTATTGTTCATAACAAAAAAGGTTACGTTATCATTTCGGGTTGCAGCAGACATAGTTTCACCTAAGCCGATTGCATAAGCACCTCCGTCACCGGCGATGGTAATAGCATATTTGTCAGGGCGGACTTTTTTTTGCGCGGTTAAGGCGGCACCCATTTTTCCATGAGGAGGAACAATCGTGTCTACATTCATACAAAATTGAAATTGATGATTACAGCCGATGTCTGAACACATGATAGTATCTTCTATAATATCCATTTCTGTCAGAACCTCGCCAAGAATGCGGTCAAATATAGCATGTCCGCAGCCTGCACAGAATCTGTTTTCACAATACATGACAGCAGGGGCTTTTTTTGCTCTGGATGACATTAAAATACCTCCTCTTCTTTCGCAGTTTCATTTATTACAGTATTACAAAATGTAATGATTTCATCGATTTTGGGCACGTGTTCAGCAGTAGCAACAGAAAATGTCGGATACTTGTTTTTGCATGCAATGATGACATCCTCGCGCATCTGCGCCATCATATTCATTTCTACCGTAACGATGCCCTTGCATGTGTCTGGAATCTCTGAAAATGCTTTCCTTGGGTATGGCCACAGGGTAATTGGACGAATCAGACCAAGTTTGATTCCTTTTTTTCGAGCTTCATATACAGCGCCTTCAGCAATTCTTGATGAAATGCCATAGGCTACTAGAACAATATCGGCATCTGCAACGTTAATACTTTCCCAGCGTTGTTCTTCTTGCATAATTCTGCGCATTTTTTCTATATACTGTTTATTCCAGGTGTCCAGATCTTCAAAATAGGTGATATCTGTGATTACCTTGTGATTTTCACCAGGTTTACAACCTTTGGCAGCCCATGGCTGATCCATATCGTATTCTTTCATTGGTGGAGCGGTACAGGGTTCTACCATCTGTCCGATTGTGGCATCGGAAAGAATTAGTACAGGGTGCATCCATTTTTCAGCTAATTCGAAGGATTCGTAAGCCATATCCATGTTTTCCTGCACAGAATTTGGCGCCAGCGTAATCAGGTGATAATCTCCGTTTCCTCCTCCTTTTACGGCCTGCCAGTAATTGTCCTGTCCGGCGCCAATAAAGCCGTCACCGATACCAAATCGCTGTACACAGGCTACAACACATGGAAGTCCTGCAGATACCCAATAGGCGATTCCTTCCTGATATAACGAAAATCCGGGGCCGGAAGAAGAGGTAAGAGCACGTGCCCCCAATGCTCTGGCCGCAAAGACCATATTGACACTGGCAATTTCAGATTCTCCCTGCACAAATGTCCCACCTACTTCCGGCTGCCTCCAGGCCATCCATTCCAGAATCTCGGATTGCGGAGTGATGGGGTAACCTGCATAGAATCGGCAGCCTCCTCTTACAGCACCTTCTGCAAGAGCTTCATTCCCTTTGATTAACATGGTTTCAGCCATATGTATGAACCTCCTTACAAAATTTCAAATACAAGATCTGGACACATAGTGTAACAGCAGCCACACTGTACACATTTGTCTTGATCAACCGCGACGGGAAGAATACCTTTGATGTTTGGCGTGTGATCTATGGTAATAGCTTTTGGTTTGCAATTTGCTATGCATAAATAACAGCCTTTGCATCTTTCTGTACTTAATTTGACTTTTGACGACATTCTTACACTCCTTTCACCCTCATTGGCGTTCTGCTGTATGAAACAGTGTTTTATTTATACTAACATTGCTTGAAAAGAAAATCAACAAAAATAGTCAGAAAAATAAAAGAAGTACTTAGCAAAAAAATAGTAAATACAAATGTATATAGAAATATGTGAAAAATAACGAAAAAAACATTAATTATTGACGAACAATAATACGTGTGATAGTGTATAAATTAAAGAACAATGTTTCACTGAATAGAACAAAATACGACGAAATAAAAAGATAAAACAGAGTCAGATGGCAGAGCTTTTGCTTTCGAAATATGGTAAGGAGGACTTGGGATGGAACCGGGAGGAGACAGCTACAAAAAAGAACCGGGAACAGTTTTGTCAGTTGTTGTTGTTTTAACCAGTTTAGGAATTATGTTAACTGGAATTGTGGTGCTCAGATTTGACATCCACATAGTTTTGCTTATTTCCTTTGCGTTTGTGTGTATTGTGTCGAATTTTCTGGGATATAGTTTTGATGATCTTGTTGGATGCATGAAAAAACCACTCGGCCAGTCTCTTCCGGCAATGATTATTTTCATATTTATTGGTCTGATTATTGCTTCATGGATCTGTTCTGGTACAGTGCCGGTTTTGGTGGTTTACGGAATCAAAGTGATATCGCCGAAAGCATTTCTTCCAGTTGCGTTTGTTTTATGCAGTATCGTGTCATTTGCCATTGGTACATCATGGGGAACGATTGGAACGATGGGAATTGTCATGATGGGAATCAGCATCAGCCTGGGAATACCAGTTGCTGTTACAGCCGGGGCAGTAATTTCAGGAGCAGCTTTTGGTGACAAAATGTCTCCTATGTCAGATACTACGAACTTAGCGCCCGCGGCAGCAGGGACAACTTTATATGAGCATATTAACGCAATGTGGCATGTAACAGGTCCGTCCTGGGTAATAACGCTTGTTGTATTTTATATTTTGGGCAGACGATATGCGGCGGATTCGGTTAATCTGGAAAATATTGAATTAATAGAAGCAACCATTTCTAAACACTTTCATGTTACCATACTTGTTTTTCTTCCAATGATTGTTTTGCTTGTATGGAATATTTTGCGACTGCCGGCAATCCCTGGAATGGCACTGGGAAGCGCGATTGCTGTTTGCATTGCTGTGAGTGTTCAGCATATGCCTCTGGCAGAGGTTATCTCCGCTCTGAATTACGGATATCAGAATTCTACAGGTGTAGATGTAGTTGACAGTTTAATTCAGAGGGGCGGGATACAGAGTATGATGTACACATTCTCGTTATCCTGTATCGCAATATCTTTTGGAGGAGTTCTGGAACAGGTTGGGTATCTGAGAAAAGTAATCAATATTTTTATTCATAAAATACGCAGAGATAAGTTTATGGTGCCTTTGGTTATAGGAAGTACATACCTTGGAACCTTATCAATGGGAGAGGTGTATCTTTCTCTTGTTTTAAATGGAAATTTATACCGAGAAACATTCAAGGAGAGGGGGTTAAAATTAAATCTTCTTTCAAGATTATTGGAAGAAGGAGGAACATTGATGCAGTATTTCATACCCTGGAGTACTACAGGGGTATTCGTTGCGCAGACCTTGGGAGTAACAATGGGAGATTATGCCAGATATGCGGTTCTTAATTATGTGAATCCGCTATTAAGTATTATGCTGGCGATGTTTGGAATTTGCGTGTTAAGAGAAAATCCTGATGTGAAAAAAAAGGCGAGGAGGTAAGTTATGCAAAAAATTGGATTTAGGCAGATATTTATCATTTTCTGGATGGGACTTGCGTATGCAGTTGTTTATGCAACGCCTTTCATTCAGTATGTGTTCTATGATGATTTAGCTTCTGCTTTGAGTGCGTCAAATACTCAGTTGGGATATCTGATAACTATTTTTGGAGTAGGAAATATACTTGCAATTATTGGTGGACAGTTTGCAGATCGATTTAATACCAAAAAAATATACGTTATATCTATGCTGTTAGTTTGCGGATTGAATTTTTTGTTTGCGGTTAATTTGCATTACAAATTTGCATTGTTTGTATGGGCTGGATTTGCTGTTTCAGGTTTGTTTCTTTATTTTCCAGCACACACAAAATTAGTGCGGCTATTAGCTTCTGAAGAACAGCAGGGCACAGCATACGGATTGACAGAGGCGTTTTGTGGAGTGGCGAGTGTTATCATAAATGCAATAGCGCTGGCATTGTATACAAAGTTTTGCAGCGGTGCGTTAGGCGGGGTTGCCGGATTACGGGCAGCCATCATTGGTTATGGTGTCGTCGGGTTGATTTCCACAATCACGATTATCTTTCTGGTTCCAAATGATCTTGAAGAAAAAGGAATGGGACAGGAAGCGGTCAAGGAAAAGATCACTACTAAGGATTGGCTTGATATTTTAAAAGATCCGCGCACATGGATGTCCGGAATTGCAGTTTTTAGTACATATACTTTATATACAACGATTTCATATTTTACCCCTTATTTTACAGGCGTGTTAGGTGTAACAGTTGTATTTTCGGGTGCAATTTCAGTTATTCGCCAGTATGGTACAAGGTTTGTCGGAGCACCGATTGGAGGAGTGCTTGGTGATAGAATCAAGTCCGTTTCAAAAGTTGTAGGCATTGGAAATTTAGTTGGTGCAATTATCATCATTATCTTCTTATTATGCCCAAAAGGAACAAGCCAATATATTTTGGTCGGACTTACTATTATCCTGGGATTTTTCCTTTATATGTCGCGAGGAAGCATGTTCGCTGTTCCATCGGAACTGAAGATTGAGAGACGGTTGGCAGGTTCTACATCTGGTCTGGTCTGTGCAATTGGCTACTGTCCGGATTTATTTATCTTTGTATTATATGGTCATTGGCTGGATAAGCTGGGTAACGCGGGATATACCAAGATTTTTGTGTATTGCATTGTTATCCTTCTCATTGGTTTTGCAAATACAGTTCTTGCTCAGGCGTATAAGAAAAAAACATGCATTGAAGTAGATAAATCATAGAGAGACGCTGCAGACAGAATAAATGGAGGTACGATATCGTGATTAAAGAAGATGTAATCAAAAGATTAAAAGACATATGTGGTGAAGCATCGGTTTTTACAGAAAATTCTGATGTTAAACCATATTTATACGATGAAACAGAACTGGATGTAAGGCCACAGGCATGTGAAGAATGTGTGGTTGTCCGTCCTGGTTCAGACAAAGAAATTTCAGAGATACTTAAATTAGCAAACGAAACCATGACGCCGGTTATTCCAAGAGGCGGCGGTACAGGAGCCTGCGGAGCAGCGATTCCAACCCAGCCTTCGATTATTTTGGCAATGGAAAGATTTCGTAAGATTTTAGATATTGATAAAAATGGACTGCTCATTACCGTAGAGGCAGGTGTAACGCTTGCAAAACTGAATGAAACACTTGCCAAAGAAACTCCCAACTTATATTTTCCGTGCCATCCGGGAGATGAAGGCGCTCAGGCAGGAGGTCTGGCAATTGAAAATGCCGGTGGCGCAAGAGCGGTTAAATTCGGGATTATGAGGAATTATATCAAAGGAATGAAAGTAGTATTTCCGAACGGGGAGATTGCTCAGCTTGGCGGAAAGCTGATGAAGAATAATATGGGTTATGATCTTCTTCATATGTGTATCGGGTCGGAAGGTACGCTGTGTGTGGTTACTGAGGTTACGTTAAAATTACAGCCGAAGCAGGGATGTTACGGCACCATGGTTGCCTCTTTCATGAACCCTCAGGATGCGGTAAATGCCGTGGGTGAGGTTATGAATGCAGGGATTGTACCGCTTGGCGTAGAATATATGGATCGTGAGGTTGCTCTTACAACAGCAAAAGAACTGGAAAAAAGCTGGCCGATGAATGATGAGGGGAAGATCGATATTATCTTTATGCTGGAAGAATCAGATGATGATGCGTTATATGATTTTGTAGAGAAAATATCAGAAATATGCGAAAAACATAATTCCGTTGGAGAAATTATTGCTGAGAGTTCACAGCAGCAAAGGGATATCCTTGAGATCAGATCAGAAATGTATGAAGTATATAAAACGTATTTCTTGGATTCCCTCGACACAGCGGTTCCGGTAGAGCATGTAGGCGATCTGTTGACGGAGATTGATCGTATTGCGGCAAAGTATCATACCACTTCTCCGAGAGTGGGGCATGTCGCGGATGGAAACTTCCATAATTTCATAATGAAAAACCCCGATGGAAGTATTCCGGAATGGGTAGATGAAATAAGGAAAGAATACTACCTTGCAGCATTAAAATATGGAGGAACAATTACTGCGGAACATGGTACCGGAAAGACCAGAAAGAAATATATGGAGCTGCAGTTTTCACCGGAAATTATTGATTTGATGAAACGGATCAAAAAAGCATTTGATCCTAATAATATCTTAAATCCCGGTGTGATCGTAGATTTGTAATTATATGTATAGGCTGTCGATACAAGTTTAATTTACACAGCTGGAGATTGAAAATTATTTTTTCGATCTCCCGGTGTAGGATCTTCTTCGTACGACAGCCTTTGTTTAAATACGAGGTGACAATATGAAAAACAAAGTGATCAGTATAGAAAGAGCCGTTGATTTTATCAGCGATGGAATGTCCGTTATGATCGGTGGTTTTGCGCAAACCGGTTCTCCCAGACATTTAATTCGTGAATTGTCCAGAAAAAACGTAAAGAATTTGCATACAATTTCAGATGATTTAGGAGTCGCTGACCATGGATTTGAAGAGACGATCTGCAGGCTGATTGATAATGACCAGATTTGTGATGCAAAATGTTGCTTTATCGGACAAAACCCTCAGGCAAGCAAATTATATATGGAAAGAAAGCTTCCGATAGAGTTTATTCCCATGGGAACTTTTATTGAAAGAATCAGGTGCGGAGGGAATGGATTAGGTGGATTTTTGACGAAGACAGGGGTGGGAACACTCGTGGAAAAAGGAAAGACAACAATCACTTTAGATGGAGAAAAATATTTGATCGAGCGTCCGATTCACGCGGATGTTGCATTAGTTAAAGCATATATTGCGGATACTATGGGAAATGCGATATTTAAATATACGGCTCAAAATCATAATGGAATCATGGCTACAGCAGCGGATACAGTGATTCTTGAAGTGGAGAAAGTTGTCGATGCAGGTGAATTGGAGCCCGACCAGATTCAGCTGCCTGGTATTTTTGTGGATTATGTGGTCGAAGCGCCGGATGATATTTTATAGACGATGGAGGATGCTATGAGCAGAGAAAAAGAAATTATCGCAAAAAATATTGCGGCAATGCTTCATGATGGAGATTTTGTCAATCTCGGTGTGGGCATTCCTACACTTGTGAGCAATTACATACCGAAAGATATGACAATTATGCTGCATGGAGAAAACGGTTCGATCGGCGCAAAAAGCCAGCTGCCCCAAGAGGGGATTTTTGATGATTCGGATACGTTTTTGGAATGGGAACGGAACCATTCCGGAGATAAAGGAGATTATTCGACCGGACATAAAGATCTCGTAGACGCAGGAGGAAATCCTTTGATATTATGGAAGGGAGCATGCTGCTTTGATACAGGTATTTCATTTGCGATCACCAGAGGAGGTCATTTGGATATGACTGTATTGGGGGCCATGCAAGTAGACCAGAGGGGGAATTTGGCAAATTGGCTGATACCCGGAAAGGTGGCTACTGGTATGGGCGGAGCAATGGATATTGTATCAGGTACAAAAAATGTGGTAATTGCAACAACTCTAACGAATAAAAAAGGAGAACCAAAACTATTAAAGAAATGCACTCTTCCATTGACAGCAGTAGGATGTGTATCTAAAAT